>Ga0209652_1003761_pt1 | contig 10981 bp, 9 predicted proteins | sample SaaInl74LU_5_DNA_FD_184641 | JGI IMG/M metagenome (GOLD analysis project Ga0209652, IMG submission 184641) | Marine microbial communities from expanding oxygen minimum zones in the Saanich Inlet - ESP_74LU_5_DNA (SPAdes) (version 2) | ecosystem: Environmental > Aquatic > Marine > Intertidal zone ...
AAAGAGCCAACAAAACCACTTTGTCGGTTGGTAGTAGAAGATAGAACCTGGCCAGTGACCCGAGGCGTCGGCATCATCCTTTACTCATTATCACCTCTGCAATAATAATGATGCGGTCCTCAACGACAACAGCAGCCGCTGTAACCACACCACCTCGTGAACCGGATACAACACGTGCACAACACCGATCTAATTCCATTACTCGCTCCCGATCACTCCGAGGAAGTGGCTCCTTCCCAACCCCCACCAAGGCCGTGTCGTTCAAGAATAATATTCAATCACAAGCACAGCAGCGTAGACGTTCCAGCGCATCTGAACTCACCATGGATCAATTCGAAAAAACATCCATCTTTTGCCCGCTACCCAAGAAAGGATTCTTTTACTCCAAGGCATACAAGGAGCACAAGAAAAAGCGTAAGCAGCATCAGCAAGACCGGATGAAAATTCCGGGCAGCGATGGTGGATCGAGTGTGGATGAGGAAATTCCACTCAAGAGGGATTTGACTCGCCGTAAGCGTAATTCCTTTGTCAAGAGACCCTCGTCATCCCCTTCTGACCAGTTGAAGGGATCATTTACATCCGATAATCATAATGGCAGTGTAGTCGGTGCTGGTAGTCCCACAAATCAGTATCAACCAACCAATGTCACCGCCTACCTCGCTGCACGAGTCGAGGCCGAACGACCCATCGTCAAAGAACGATACAGCCATTCGGCAATGTTATTAAATGGCATGTCTAAAACACACATGCTCGATGTAACACTTGTCGGGAGTGATCAACAACCCGTCATGGCATCCAAGTTTGTGTTGGCGTGTTACAGTCCTGTTATGGAACGGATGTTCTTTAAACTTCCAAAGGATCAACGTAAGAGTGAATCATGGCTTTCGTGGTCTACTTCAAAGTCACATAGTCCTGACGACAGTGATGGTAGTGGTAGTGGTGGTCTTGGGAGTGATACCTTGGTAGTGGATTGTTGCAAGAGTGTCATTCTCAAGGCGGCAGTGTACCATTGCTTTAGTGGGGAATTACCCGAGGATTTTGATATCGCGAGTCCCAATGAAACTGTGGCGAGGAACTTGGCTCAATTGGATCAGTTTGCGTACATGTATCGGATTTCTGCATTGGGGGAGTTAACGTACAGGGCGGCGCGGAAGCTTATTAACAAACGACCTGTATTGGCATGTGCTATATTCGATGAATTGTCCTTCCGTGAGGGAAGGGGGGGAGGTCCGGGGGGAATGGGATCCGACAGTATTAAGCGGTATGCTCTGGATACCATGAGGGAGATGCCCATGGATACCCTGTTGTGTGGAGGAGTGCAATGGATGACGGAGGATTCGGTCGAATCGATTATGCAAGATCAAGATTTGGATGTGGACGAGTTTTACATGTTCAAGATTCTCAAGGCGTGGGGATCTGTGGCTGATTCGGAACGGCAGGCTGCGGCTCGCAGGATGTCGATGCATATTGAATTGAAGTTTATTGATCCAGATCTGCTAAAGACACAGGTTAGGGATGCAGGATATTTTGAGGAGAAGCAAATCATGGAGGCGGTGAAGTTGATTGAAGACAGCTTGGCTGACAGGGAGGATTATGAGATGGAACGTGTACTAGTGGAGGGGGCGGGCAAGGATATTGCCAATGGTATTTACGTCCGTGTTTTGGATGAGGTGGGCATGAGTGAAGAAGAAATCTTATTTGTGAAGGAAGCAGATGATGGTTATTCAGATGTTGGATTATATCTCTGGAAGACCAAGTGGAATATTGCCATGTGTGCAGATTATTCTAATTGCTTTTATTCTTGCGAAGATGATCGGCAAAAGAAATTGGCCAATGAACTCGTTCCGAGGGATCCATGGGTAACAGATTATGGGGGAGAGGGCCCTCCACCCGTGGTTACATACTTACCAATTACAAGGGCGGGTCGCTTGAGTTCTAGCGCCAAAGGAAGCAATGTTATTGCCCCTAATCTTGAAGAAATGATAGATCCTACCATTGCCGAAAAGAGGCGATCAGGCTACTTTGATAGGAGGACTGACGACACAGCTGAAAAGAGGACAATGACCCTGGAACAAATGATGAATTTGCCCATCGATCAAGGTTGCTGTCTTGGGGATATAAACAGTGCGCATTAACTGAAACTGTAGTTTTAGATGGGGGAACTTAAGACGTTAAATTAATAAGATAACAGCGTAGAGCACGCCTGAGATACACTCTAATCTTCCATAACGCTCTTCTGCTTCTTGTCCACAATGCCATTTAGCACAGATAGCACCTCCTCTGTCACAGAGTCCACTTCCTTTCCAACCCTGAAAGCGTCATCTTTTGATATCCCCTCAAGCTTTCCATCTTTTCCCTTTTTGACAATATCCATTGCACTTCGTCTAATCTTTCGAATCCTCTGTCGTCCATTCTCAGCTTGTCTTCCAAGCTCTTTGACGATTTCCTTACGAGTCTCCTCGCTCACTCGTGGAATGGGTATTATGACGACGCCTGAACCACCCTCCTCAAGGTATGGATTTAAGCTCAAGCCTGGCATATCACGTACAGCATCACGAACATCACTAGCAACGGAGGGGTCATAACAGCTGATTGTAGCTCGCTGAGCATCCTCAATCACCACTTGTCCTACACTACTTAGAGGAACGATTTCACCATAGGCAGAAACCCTAACATTATCAAATAGCTCAGGAGTAGCTTCACCACCTCTAATAGATGAAAAGGATCTTTCAATGGATGCAATCACCAAGAGCATCTTTGATCGAACAGTAGTTGATTCTGGTAACAGTTGGTTTCCATCTTCATCTACATTGTCAATGTTATCATCCACTACCTCGTCATCAGCTTCATCACTATCAGTAGCAGCTGCTTCTTTCGATGAACTCATTCTAGCCTTTTTACTCTTCTTCTTCTTCTCTTCCCGACGATTGCGTGCCTCCTCGCGACTATCTTTATGTGCCATTTCATCAAGATTTTCAATGTGATGTCCCATCTTGCTCGCTTTTCTACCAAAGAATCGAATGGATCCTGAAGAAGCATAATGCGTATTATTAAGAGAAGTAGGTTGGGCAATTGTGGATGAGGAGAGAGTAACTCCTGCCACTCTTGATCCGACAGTTGGGATGTCATAAATCAGGCGTTGACATGACGTTGATGATGAAAGTGTTCTAAGTGCACTGGAAGCTCCGCCCATAGAACGCTGCCCTAGGTGTAGTACTGCTGCTGCTTGGCATAATAGCGACGCACTTTTGCCTCTAGCGGCCGTTGCACCTATGATGGACGCCATGGTTGTTCATAGCGTTCGCTTCGATTGATTGTGTTTTCGTTCAAGCAAATTTTTTGCAGACAGACGAAAAGCAAGCATCAATCTCGATGATGTTCAAATGGAGCAAGAGTCAAGAGCAAGTCATCTCTTGCTTCTCCAGAATTATTTGGTAGACCGGTGCTGCTATTGCGTTTGCTGAGCTGCCTACATCTATCTGCGCCATACAATGAAGAATCAATCACATCTTCTGCGCTTCCAGCAACTTCGATTGCTTTTGACGATGCTATCACTCATCATTCTGAGTGCAACATCATTCTCTGCTGACTTTGATGCCAATATGAAAACCAAAGTTGCGTCAAGTGTAGCAAAGACCGAGAGGAGGGAAGAAGAGCGGGCTCGAGGAGCAAGAGAAACGTGCAGGCGATGCTTGCGTCCACCAGCTCTTTGTGTTTGCCAAGCGCTGCCAGACAAACCAATTCGAACGTCTACACACGTGCTTATTCTACAACATCCCAGAGAAAGAAGAAGAAAGTCATTATCGACGACTCCATTGGTCGACTTGGTCTTGGAAAAGTGTACAGTCAAAGTTGGGTACAACTTCATGCCAGATCAGCTAGACTTGGTGCAAGAATGCTTTGCAGAGGGAAGGAAACCGCTGCTTCTGTTTCCTGGAGATGATTCCATCACACTTGATCAAGAAGATGACGAAGAAGATGATAACAATCAAGCTGATGATGTAACGTTGAGCCAGCTTCAGCAAGAGCACCAACTGCTCATCTTAATTGACGGTACCTGGGCCGAGGCCAAGCGAATGCTTCTACAGTCTCCAGAGCTTGTAGACAATTGCATCAAAGTACAATTCCAATCAGAGAGCGATTCAATCTACGATTCTCTACGCAATGAACCAGAAAAACATTGCCTATCCACATTAGAATGCTGTGCTCGTGCTCTGTCACACTTGGAATCAAGTGAAGACTGTGCACAAGAAGCAAATGAGTACTTGCTTGGATCGATGCAATGTATGGTAGACAAGAGGATAGAACTCACGTCTAAAAATCCTGAGCCTAGATTTAGCCGACCAGGAACCAAAATATATGAGAGGAATAAGAGACGCTTCGAGATTAAGAAAGAGCTGTTTGATAAATAATAGTCACGATGTGGATTATAGCTGAATGAATTAGCTACCCCAATGGAAATCATCAAGCCGTGATTCCTTCAACTCTAAACGTCCTTCTAGCTTCAACTTTTAATTCCGAATCTGAGCATAAAGGTCATTGAACCCACCCGAATCTGATGCACTCCCATACAAATCATATAACGCGTTTGCTTTCTGTGCCTCCTTCTTCCCTGATGCTCCCTGGCTCTGCGCATAATACTGATCTAACTCAGCTTCCTGGGCCTGAACTGCCATTTGCTGAGCATACTCTTGGAAGGAGACATATCCATCCTTATCATGATCAAACTCTTCAAACTTGGGATAATCCTTCTCAGTCAAACCGGGGTAATTGGACAAGTAGTTCTTGACATACATGTTGAACTCTGTACGACTGATTCTATCATCACCATCAATGTCAGGTTGTTTGAACTCATCATATTCTCGTTGGAGGTTTTCCATTTCATGCTTCTCGCTTGTGTCCAAAAGTTTATTATTGAGTTGGTCAATAATGAGCTGTTGCTCTGCCTTTTGTTCCTCTAGTTTGTAAACGTCGTTGTAATATTGTGTGTAAAGCGTCTTTTGATCTTGTTTGTGCTTCTTAGTGAGCTTCTTGGCAACTCGGCCAGAGTGGATTTTGGCACCAAGGAAGTAGGTGAAGGCAGAGGAGATGGCTACTTGTCCCAATCCGAAGCCACCACCATTTCCTACGGCAGCCTGCTCCTCGTGCTGCATTGCATAGTTTTGGTATAGGTTGTCGTCGGCGTAGTCTTGACCATAGTCAGCCTCGTCGTAATCTTGGGCTGAAGATGATGATATCACTGCCGCAGCTAGTGCGGATATTATTACGGATGTCCTCATGTTGCTGTTTGCTTCAGTTTATTGCGGATGATTGTTTCGTGTGCGTTGTGTGGATCTCGATCAATCAACTCGAAGATCGAGAGCTAAAAAAACATCACGGCTCACTTCCACGTGTGAAATTTGAAAGCCGCGTGTTGCGTGTTCTACAACGCCCTTTGCTTCATTCAATCAACACTTATCTCCAATCTATTGATTCATTAGACAATACTTAACGCCGAACAAGATGAAGGTCCGTGCTTTAATATTAACTGTTGCAGCCATTGCCAACTCGGCGATAGCTCAAGAATATCAGGACTACGCTGATGGGTATGAGCAAGATAACCTCTACCAAGATTACGCCAACAAGCAACAAGAGCAAGGTGGCGGAGGAGGGTGAGTATTCGTTTATATGTTGTTACTTGGCTTGTGTATGATTCATACAACTGATAGCTTAACTTCTTTGCAAAACAAACATCATACAAAATACTATTCAGAGGTGGACTCGTCAAATCAATTGGTGCCTTCGGAATATCATACCTTATCGGAGCCAAGGTCCACTCTGGCCGAATCTCCAAGAAAATGAAAACAAAACACCTCAAAGATCAAAAGGCATTATATACTCAATACTACAACGATGTTTACAGGTTGGAAGAACAGAAAGCAGAGCAGCAGGCTGTTATTGAGCAACTTCAGGCTGCCTTGGCATAATTAGATGAAGTATTAGAAAGAATGAATTTAAACGTGGGGTGACTGGGGAATAGAGGGATCAATCAGCTCTCTTCTTGGCTATCTACTAAAAGAAGTACAAAAGTGGCAGAGTATCCCTAACAAAATTAAGCTAATATTATCATGTTCACAACATATGAACACAGAGATTATATGTAATTTACTCTTCATCCGAATCCTCATCATCTCCAGCTGTTACCCACAAAGAAAAAGCATGAACAAACTCTTCAAAGTCTACAACACCAGAGTGATCAATATCCAACTCCCTCCAGCGTTCCGGTGTTAACAAATTACCAGCATCTTTCTTACCAACCGATTGCACGGTATTGTGCATCTCATCTGATGTAAAATACCCCTTGCCCTCTTTATCAAATGTTAAGTAGGCACCCACGATGTCCATCATTGCATCACGGTACTCCTTGTCGTTTTCTGATACCTCCCCAGTGATCAACTTGGCTGACTTTCCACCAGCTTCAGCTAGAATGAATCCAACGGCACAAAAGACAATGAATTCCTTCACATCTAACCCCTCTTGGGCACCATGGTGGTCCAAGTCACTCAACATGAAAATACTCTCAATTTGTGACTTGTCCATGACAGTAGTTTCATCATCTGCCGTCATGATTTCGTTCATGGCATCGTAGAGCTCACTTAGCTCAATCTTACCGCTGTTATCCGTATCATATTTTGCGTGAATTGACCGGAGGCGATCAAAGACTTTATGAATCTTGGGAAAGCGCATGATAATTCTTGTGAAGTTGACACCCTTCTCATTCTTCTCCAATTTGGTCTTACTGAGCTGGAGGGCAAGGAGAACTCTGGGCGTTAGGGGATTCGCCTTGCGACTAAGATAAGGGTCTTCGTCATCCTCTTCTTCGTCCTCATCCGACACCCACTTGGAGAAGGCGTACACAAATTCTTCAAAATCAACCTTGCCATCTCCCGACACATCCAACTCGGCAAAGCGTTCATCCGAGAAGACATTTCGCGCTGCATCAGCACGCTTACTAGCCGACATGAACCCTTGAAATTCATCCGCCGTGAAATACCCCTTCCCTTCCCTATCAAATGACAAATATGCAGTAACAACATCCGTCATGGCCCTACGATACGCATCATCCCCCGACGCCAACATCCCCCCAAATGTGGATAATTCCTTATTTTCCTCCGCCAATATAAATCCAATGGCACACATGACAATAAATTGCTTCACATCCAACCCCTCCCCCTTTGTCTCTTCCGCCTCATCCACCTCACTAATCGATAATGACCGTTTCACAAAATCCAGCTTGATCGATGCCCGCCCCTTGGCCCGTCCATCATTCATCAATTCGGCCATGGCAGCCGTCACCTCCTCCGCACTAATGCTTCCATCACCATTGACGTCACATTTGGCATGGATGGCTTTAAGTCGATCAAATACCGATCTGATTTGGGGGAAGCGCATGATGATGCGGACAAAGTTGGCTTTTTGGTGTTTCGCTTCGAGATCGGATTTGGCTAGCTCGAGGGCGTGGACGATGTGCTCTTTGAGGCCTGAGGCGGTGGAGTAGGTGCCCTGTCGGGCGGGTGGTGGATGGGCTGGCATGGTGCTATGGTGCTATTGTTGTTGTAGGGTGTTTTCCTACTACCTTAGCTACACCGATGAAATTTTGTTTGTAAAAAGCGGAAAGCGGAAAGCGGAGGGAAGGCAGGGAAGAGCATGAAGCGAAGCCGGCGAAGAAGATCTCGCTCGATCCAAACCGAAGAAACAATAAACAGTCACATGTACCGTGCCCACGCCCAAGGGTACCCACGCCCACGACTGTCTGACCGTCTCTGCGCCGCCGATGACCTGATTCATTCATTCAATTCACTCGATGAAGAGCACGAGAGCATTGCATAAGAAGTTATTGTACTACAATATTGTTGTATCAAATCTAATCCACTCGACAATGTCATCCCTTAACAGACTAGCTCTACGCAGCCTACCAACACTAGCAGCAGCTCAGCAATCCTTCTCCACTGGTGCTGCCGCATTTTCATCTTCCTACGCCGGAAGCTTTTCTCGCTCTTCCACTCCTCTATTCATACCGTCTCACATCTCAATTCATAGACAATTCAACAACCACAGTGCAATGCGCACATATGCCTCTACGCCAAACTCACAAACACCTAATGGATCAGATATCTTGGCATCCTACTCATCTGACTCACATATTGGACAAGATGTTGCACATGCAATGGAAATGCTAGCCAAGGCAGATGCAGTTTGTTTCGATGTAGACTCCACAGTCATTGATGAAGAGGGAATTGATGTTCTTGCCGATACCCTCGGAAAAGGACCAGAGGTTACCGCTTGGACTACCAAGGCTATGGATGGCAATATCAAATTTGAAGATGCACTTGCAGCACGTTTGGAAATCATCAAACCATCCAAGACAGACATTGCCAATTGTTTGGAGAAGCACCCATTGAGATTGAGTCCAGGTGTCGATCGTTTGGTGGAGGCATTGCACAAGCGTGGAACTGATGTTTATTTGGTCAGTGGTGGATTCAGGCTGATGATTGAACCCGTCGCGGAGGTATTGGGTGTGAGCTTTGATAGAATTTATGCCAATACAATTACCTTTGATGAGAGTGGAGATTATACTGGGTTTGATTCGAATGAACCTACCAGTGCTGATCAGGGTAAGCCAAAGGCTTTGACTATGATTAAGGAAAAGTATGGTTACAAGACCATTTTGATGGTAGGTGATGGTGCTACCGATGCGCAAGCAAAACCTCCTGCAGATGCGTTTGTTGGATTTGGTGGTGTTGTGGCCAGAGCTGCGGTAAAGGAGAAGGCATGTTGGTTTGTTCATGATTTTGAGACTATGATTGACATTGTGAACAAGAATAGCAATTAAGTTAAGGAGAAGTGCACATATTGAATAGACATGGTAAATTTACATTGGTTAAAGTCATTCAGAGGAGAGGAAAGCTCTACACTGCTATCTGCCCTCGTTACTATTACCCCTTTGCCAAGGTAACCGGAACCCTCGTCTTGGCTGTTGTGTGACAGATCCAAAGTCTTCCGAAGCGTCGTCACTACGATTGCCGGCGTCCGCGAAAGATGTGTACTCTGTCTCTTTATTTTCGCCCTTTGCCGTGTCAAACGGATCTTCTTCTATACGTTCTTCATGTGCTCTGCTTGTTATCTCTTCCTCTTCCACATCAATATTTTGACTTTGAGGCTGTTTTTGTCCATCTCCGCGTTGATACCATTTCTTTTTACTGGATAACCGTTCTCGGTTCTCTGACCACGTGGCAAATGGGTCATCGTCATCGTATTCCTCCTCTTCAATGTGACCCATCTTGTCGTCATCATCATCATCGTCATCACTGGCAGCAGCAGCAACGGCAGCAGCAGTTGCACTTGCTAAACTATTGCTCTGTATAGATGATTCGTCATCGGTTTTTCTTTGGTTGGGCGCCGAAGTTACCCTCTTATTGATTCCCTGCAGTCTTTGCATTGGTCGCAACGTACCCAAAGCATTTTGGAATGACGACCTCAGATTTGTTATATCTTCCTCCAGCTCCTGAATCTTTTCGCTGCTATTGTCCAAATTTACAGAGCCAACACTTCCAATGCTTTTATCCAAGTCTTCATAGGACTGATAGGTTCCAGTTGAAGCAAAGGAAGATCGGAGAGCTGCTTGTTTATATGAGTGACTGTTTTCATTATCCGAATTTCGGAATGAAACATCTAACTTTTCTACCTGTTTCAGCTCTTGCTTGTGTGTTGCTATGGTATCTGCATTTTCCCTCTTGCTGTCTCTCCAAGTATTTCCACTAACACTCGATCCACCCCAAACAACGCACGATCCTACATCCATAGATGTACGTACTCGACCCACACCCTTGGTACTTTCCATGGTTCTCATGAGTTTATCTCGTTCCATCCGTTCAATCTTTAGCCGTAATTGATCATTTTCCTCTTGAAGTAGCCGTGTTTGCTTGTGCCACTCTGATTTCTCATCGTGGAGTTTTCGATTTTCCAATTTTATTTGGTCCAAAGAAGATTTGGTCGTTGCTAATTCAAAGTTGATTTTGGCCACTTGTGACTCCAGCTGTGAGATTAATTGTGTTGAATACGCGGAGGAAGCAGCTGCGTCTTTATTTCTCATGCTACTTGTTTGAATTGATGAAGTACTTGACATAAGATCATCTTCCTCTTCCTCACGAAAAGATGATGAAACATATTGATGTCGCTGCTGCTGCTTAGAAGAAGAATGATGTTTGGAAGAGGAGGACATGGTAGATTGTGAACGCAGTGAATCAGTTCTTCTAAACCCTGTATTTTGCTGTTGTTGCTGCTGGTGATGCTGAGCTCCTCTATACGAGCTAATAGTCCCCGACAGTGAACATTCTTCCATAGCTGATGAGCTAACATCCTCATCTTCCTCTGGAATTTTCTGCGCATCAAATGGATTCCGCGGATCATCGTAATAATTGTCAAAGGTACTATTGTTAGATCCAGATATATTGTACGATCGATTATTATTGCCGCTACCATTATGCGAATTGGATAATAGTGTAGAAGAGACAGAATTGACCGAGGCAAACGAGTGTCGTCCTCCCATGTTATTACTCGCCCCTCCGTCTCGATCGGAATGCACCACCGATGAAACCATCGACGAAGAGTCTGTAGACGGAGTTTCATCTGTATTATCAGAGGGGCTCAATGAATGCTTGGGACGCGAATGCCATAATGCCTTGCAAGAAGGATTGTGGTCATTCATCTTGGCGACATCTGATATGTCGAATGCATCTGCATCGACACCCGTAACTCGCACGAGCGGCATGATGATAGTTTAGAGATTGGATAGATGAAGTGAAGCAGCAATAGAAGAGGGCGGTTGCTACTGTGTCTTCTCCCATGGAACAAACAAGAGCACATTAACCGGCGATAAAAGTACAACAGTCGAGAGAATCGAGGAGAAAAATGTTGAATGAAAATGACCTCGATTTGCAAA
>Ga0209652_1003762_pt1 | contig 10976 bp, 7 predicted proteins | sample SaaInl74LU_5_DNA_FD_184641 | JGI IMG/M metagenome (GOLD analysis project Ga0209652, IMG submission 184641) | Marine microbial communities from expanding oxygen minimum zones in the Saanich Inlet - ESP_74LU_5_DNA (SPAdes) (version 2) | ecosystem: Environmental > Aquatic > Marine > Intertidal zone ...
GTCAAAGCGGAACGGGGTTTGGAGATCGGTGATGATGACCGCGCTTAGGTTGACGTTAGCGTTGCTTTGGCCGTTGATCAGGAACCCGAGGCCGGTGCCGTTGGCGAGGTCACCAGAGGTGATGCGGATGGGATTATCTGAGGTGCCCTGGAAATCTAGCCCCCCGAGGACTTCCACTGAGGCATTAGGGCCAAAGAGGACGGTGGTTCCGGCGGGGACGGTCCACGTAGAATCGGCCGCGACGACCTGGTGTCCGGTAATGCGAACTTCCTGCGCTTGTACTGCGCCAGCAAATAATATCGTGAATGCTAAAAGAAATACGTTCTTAGTCATAGCCCGGGTTTATGGTTCAATGGTAATAAGGAAGTTTTGGTCAGATTCAAACAATTGGCTCCCACTCTGGGCAACCACCTTTTTGATCCAAACCGCTCCCGTATAGTTGGTTAATGAGAGTTCAGGGCTTTCCACGGTCTCATCGCCCGCAGTGCCACTTAATTTTTCGTAGGTGATGGACACCACTTCATAGTTTGCCGGAACAGACGGGTGGAACGCTTCCAGCGCCACTTCGTTCGTCCCCTTCGGTAGTTGGTCGCCATTGACCAATCCCTTCACTTTAAAATAAGGACGTGGAGCCGGCTGCACATAGACGGAGTCGTTCAAAAGGACCACACCATTGGCACCGCGCAATTGCAACTGACACCAACCTTCTGCATTAGGCGTAAAGTTCAGCGCGCTGTTGCGGTATTTTGCCTCTGGATCACAGGAACAGTTCACGGCACCGCCGCTAATGATCGTTCCCAGTTCTAGGGTCGACGGGGCACCTTCAAAATAGGTAATGAACGCTTTCTGCTCGCGGTTTGCAATCTGTGCGGGAAGCACGGTAAACGTGTACTGCTCTTCTATGGTGCGTCCGCTAAGGGTCAAGCTGTGAGTTCCTGTAGTCGTAGGGACGAAATAATAGAACCCGCCCGCTTCACTCATTGTAGTAGTATCTGTACCGCGAGAAACGACCGCCCGAACGTTATCTAGTGAAGATTTTACTTTAAGCGTATCACCAAAAACAAGGTAATCTAGATTGGTCGCGTATTCTACGATGCTCTGTTTGGCATTGCCCTCCTTACCGCCTTTGAATTCCAGGTCCCCAGCTATGAGACGCACCCGAAGTATAATCTCGTTTAGAAGCGCTTCTGCCATGGACGCCGGCACGTGCTTGAATTTCCACTTCGCCCAACTGTTATCGTCGTCCAAAAGGCCGTTTTCAATATCATCAGCAAATAAATCATTGAACAGATTCAGCTGTCTAGGGCCCAATTCATCCGCATGATCCGCCACTTCTTGAAGGGCTTTCTGCAAACTTACTCCACGACCGTTACGGATGAAAAATGCATCAGTAACCGCATACCCAAAAGGCTCGCGGTACGATCCCGTTTCCTCATCATAACCCAGAGCATCATAGAAATTTTTCTTCGTCTCCTCAACGCTTTCGTAAACCCCTTTTAAGTCTTTATTATCAATGCTTACAATCGTCGTTTCTGTAAGCAATGGGGACAAATATTTATTGATGTGCAACCATTCGATGGGAATATTGATGGCACTCAAAGCGATGAAAATGAGGTACATCACCGCAATCAATTTATACCGCAGCTGCTTCGATTTGGTTATTTTTACCCAATTACTCATTTGAAGCGACGATTAATGGTTCGGCTTTGATTTTCGTAGTTCCATTGCTAGAAATCAGCGAAATATTTTTAATCACCAGGGTTCCCGGCGTCTCTTGCACTAATTGGGCCAATTCCGGACGCAACAATCTCGACAAGCTGCTAAACGTTTTCGCCTCCGTTCCATCCTTTGGATAAAACGTGGCCGTATAGCTCAAAACTTGAAAATTTGGATTAATGGATTGTATACGGTGCGCTGTGGTCACTGATGCCTCTTGTCCCTGCGCATCAGCAAGCGTTACGTTCAGCAACCTGGGCGAACGTGCACCCAAACGCACAGAATCTGCCGCTTGTCCGTTTACCACTAGGCGCAATGTAAACTCCCCAATGGTCGAAGGGTTGACAACAAGCACACCCGCTTCATAGGAGGTTTGTGCAAAATCACTCTCAAAAGAGTAGCCTTGCTCAGGGATAAAGTCATTGTTAATGCTAATACGTTGATCTTCCCCTAGGGTAAGGTCAATGAGTTCCTCTTGTGCGATAAACCGAATTCTGGGACGTACCACTTCAAAAGAGGTGTAGAAGCGCTGCGAACGCGTTTGAATTTCAACAAAATATTTTCCCCAAGCGCCTGGACGGTAAAACAGCTTCGTGGTGCCGCCCTCTCTACCTAAAGATTGCATTTTACTGTTTATGCTAACAAATTCGACACTGTCTTTCAACGCTTCAGAGTTGATGACCAATTCGAAATTTTCACCCAAGAACAATCGTTTCTTGAAAACGCTGGTAAAACCGGCCTCCTCCAAACGTTCCATGGTGTACTTCTCAAAAACCAAAGCCTGAATATTCAAATCTTCCAACGCCTCCACCAGAAATGAAGTCTTTGCATGCTCCACTAAAGAGGGAATTACCGCATTAGGAGCTTCTTTAAAAAAGTAATCTGTGGCTTCTGAAACCTTACCGTCATAGTCTGCCAGCGCAGTTGGGGTCCAACGTCCGCGGCTCTGAGCTTGCTGCTCCAGCCACAGTTTGTCAAACAAGGGGCCCAAAGCGCCACGACGAACAACGCGCTCTGCAAACTGATTTTCACGGTACTGGTCCAAACCAGCAATGGATTGCGTTTCAAACGCTCTAAATTCCTTAGATATACTGTCCAAAGATTGTACACGGGCTAAAACGCCTTGTCTGTACTGATCACTGGCTTCATCTTCCAGGACAAGACCAGTAAGCCTACTTTCCAAATACTGATTCAAAGCGCCTTGCGTTTTGGCCATCGAATTGTAATGCATTACATATTCACCCGCCTGCGAAAAAAACAAGAACAGAATGAAGACCAAATACAAGAACCCCTGCTTCTGGTAAGAGAGGTGTTTAGACTTCCGTATTTTGAGCGTATTCCCCATTCAGGCTTATTTCTTGCTGAATTCCTGGAATTTCGCGTTCATCTGCTTAAGATGACCGTTGTAGCTGGACACTTCCTTACTAAGATCGTCAACCTGATTGCTCAAGTTGCCTACCTTTTCCATACCGGAGCGCATCTCTTTCAATGCAGATCCCATATCAGCCATCTCCTTATTCAATGCGCTCAATGTTTTACCAAAGTCGTCCATTGCTTTAGAATAGCCCGGTGTATCCGCACCTTCACCTGCTCCGCCATTAAGCTGAGGGAACACATTGTCCCATTCGTATTCTTTGTCCTCAGTGGTGCGCTCAAAGGCACTCACTAAGAAAACTAAGGCCTCAATACTCAGACCTACAACGAACATTTGGTTGGCATAATTCCATCCCAAAAACTTAAACATCGCTCCTACAAGTACCACCGCGGCACCAAATCCATAGAGGAACGTTAGCGGCTTGAGTTTTCCCTTGTCTTTCATAATCTGAGTTGTGGTTATTTAGATTTTAATAGGTGTTCTTGGAACGCATTCCAATTTACTTCATGCTTCTTGACTGCCGACGCTGCAGCAGATCTCGCAACGACAAACATTAATACAAGAGCGGCAGCAATACCGACTCCGATGTACAAGAGCATTTGATTCATTTTCGTGTCAAGCACTTCCTGTACCTCTGTAATGGTGGCGTTTTGATCGTCAAATTTTTGTGCAAATGCCTCAAGCGTCGCATTGATGGCGCGCTCTGACTGTGCCAGACGCTCGAGCGTCTCTGCCACAGAAGCCTTAGTTTCGTCAGATTGTGACGCCAAAGCCGCTACTTCTAGTTTCATGGCATTATGTGCCGCTTCTAGGTACACAAGACGTTTGAGCTGATTGTACTGATCCGCCTTCAACTGGGCTATAACAGCACTGTCAGACGCTTCTTTTGATTGTGCCTGAACAGACACGGAACCTGATACTGCGAAAAGCAGCACAAGAGCGAGTAAATGTCGCTTCATGTTTATTGGTTTTTGTTACACGGCTAAAATAGAATTTTTCGATTACTCAAAACCCTCTTTAAAAGCATTTTATACACACTTACGCCAATGATTTTTTATCGAGATACTTGTCTATTATCAATAGATTTAATAACATATCTTTACGTGTCAATATGTTTCATTTTATATCATAGCATATAGTAGATTATTACTATTGATTATTTCCGGCCTAGTCAAAACGGTTGTTCTGCTTTTTACCGGTCTGACTTATTGTGTTGAGCCAGGCCTTACTAAGATCGATGCTTCAAAAACTATGCTGTTCAGGACACCGAGAAATCAACACACATCGTTGCTGCTATTACAACTCAAAATTCACCTTGGCCTCTACGCCTAGATCTATTTTAATAGTGGCATCCGTGCGCAGTTTAACCGGCACCGTACCCTGATTGAAGGAATTCATCGTGGCTTCTGCTACTGCGACTCGCGCTTGAGTAAGCAGTGAAAAATCAGACGCCGTTAATTCCAATTCTGAAAAAGTAACAGAAGGTGCTATAACGACACCGTCCACATTAGGGACACCACTTTCAAGTGCATTAATCGTTTTCACAAGGAGCAACGTGCCATCTGCGGCATAGAACTTCAAATCCAGTGTCGCATCCACCGGAAGCGAACTCGTTGTATTGATAAGCAACTTAGCATAGTCAAATTCGTACAATGAACTTTCTAAATAGCTGCTCAGATTCAGCGTACTATCAATAGTTCGGCTTAGAGATAGGCCGGCGGTAGTGAACGTGAAAGGAAGGTCTATAAGGATGTCGCCAGCAATCTTTGAGTCGCTGGTAATAAAGTTGTATTTGCCGTAGGTCGTTGTATCTGGATTCACCGTTACAGCGCCGCCGTAGGCTAAACTATCAAAGGGAAACGTAAAGACGCTGGACAGCGAACTGTTGGTGTTGTCATAGACCAATGTTCCCATGGCCGAATCTCCGATGACCGTAGGATATGGAAACAACTGCGAAGACGCATTTAACGGATAACCCGTGCCGTTTCGGTAGGAAATGAAGCGCAAATCTAAGGCCACTGGGATACCCACAGAACTCACAACGCCAACAGAAAGTTTGGGGTCCTCAAAGGTAATCTCGCCATTAAACTGATTCAAAATATCTAAATCTAGATCTACCGTAGAAGACGGCACAGCAACCGTTGAATCGCCAAAATAACCTTCGATGTAGGCGAACGAAATATTGTCCATATCAAAGGCCGATACGATCGCGTGGCCACTGTCTACGGTAACCATAGATGAGGTACCCAATACTGTAGCGGTCAATTCTATAGGCAAGCGGCTGTGTGATTGTACGGAGTCGGTAGTGAGGTCAAGTACTGTATTGCTTAATTGGATAGTCCCCGTTGTCGTCTGATTGGCGGCGATAAGAATGGTCGTATCTATAGGCATGCCGTTTTTATCCGTGCTTGGCATCTTTAATGCAACCTCCACATCTGCCTGCAACGTAGAAATAAACTCATAGTTTAAGTCACAAGTATTGAAGGCAATTTCTCCAATTTCAACTCCCGCCACACCTAGATCCACCACATCACTTTGTGACGCAAGGGTTGTGGTATCTAAATCTACAACCGCATTGTATACTTTGAGGTTGGTACTGGCTACTGTAAATGAAATGGCATCGGTAAGGTCAATGTTTACAGAACCTGATGACCCCGGGCTTGAAACTGAGTTAATCTTTAGGCCTATGGTGTTTGGAAGGGTAATGCCGACCAAAGAATTGGACTGAGTCACTGAACCGCCGTCTGCCGGTACATTCGTAAATGCATAGGTCAAGAGTGTATCACCATTGGCCGTATTTACAACATCCAAGCCCATACTTAGATCTACAGGCCAGTCATTATCGAGGGTGATGGCCATGGTCCCTTGCGAGAAGGACGCTGTACTAAAGGTGCTAATGGTACCGGCGCTGTACGTGCCTACGTTGGTTTGATTAATGGCTGGGAATGGCGCAATAAAGCTTGATGCAACCATGTTTGCGCTGCTTACACTAAGACTAAGGGTATCCGTCATGTCCACGCTCACATGTGTCGTAGGAGAACCCGGGCTGGATACAGAGACCACCTTAAAACCAAGTGTACTAGGTAGCGTTACTCCTGCCAAAGATTGGCTTTGCGATGCCGTGCCTCCATTAGCACTGATGTTCGTGAAATTGTACGATAAGATGGTAGAGTCGGTGACGGTATTGACCAGATCAATTGACATACTAAGAGCCACAGGCCAGTAGTTCCCCAAGCCCAGGGTGAGTGAGCCTGCAGAAAAAGAGGCACTCGTGAAATTCCCCAAATTTCCAGCGCTATACGTTCCTACGTTTGATTCGCTAAATGCAGGGAATGGCGCGACAAAATTAGACACCACCACATTTGAGGTTGCAATGCCCAGTGCAATATCATCCGTCATATCAATAGCAACAGACCCCGTAGATCCTGGACTGCTCACGGCTGTTATTTTAAGCCCAATGGCATTTGTCAGTGTTTTACCTGCCAATGATGCGGTCTGCGTGGAGCTTCCGCCATTCGCACTAACGTTGCTAAAACTGTAGGAAAGTAACGTAGTGTTCGTGTTCGTATCTACTACCTCAACGGACATGCTCATAGGAACGGCCCAGTTGTTCGTCAAAGACAAGTCCATTGTTCCGCCAGAGAACGTAGCGCTAGAGAAATTCCCCATACTGCCGCCGCTAAACGTTCCTACATTGGTCTCACTTACCGCTGGAAATGGCGCCACAAAACTGGAGGCAACCATATTAGACGTGCTTATTGCTAAGGCGATGGAATCGGCCAGATTGATCGTAACAGGACCGGTCGAACCTGGACTAGTCACCGAACTGATTTTTAATCCTAAACTATTGGGTAACGTCTTGCCTGCGAGCGAATTGGTTTGGGTTGAAGAACCGCCATTGGCCGCCACGTTGGAGAAGTTAAAAGATAGAATGGTCAAGTTGGTTGCTGTATCCACTAAATCTACGCCCATGCTTAAAGGAACAGGCCATTGATTGGTAAGAGACAAGCTCATAGAACCACCAGAAAAGGTTGCGCTCGTAAAATTACCCAAACTGCCCGCACTGTAAGTGCCCAAATTTGTTTCGCTCACCGCTGGAAAGGGCGCCACGTAACTAGAAGCCACCATATTTGCGGTAGCCACATTTAAGTCAATGGCATCTGAAGTATCTATGGCCACCTGACTAAACCCAGAGCCCGGACTGGTTACGGAAACAATTTTAAACCCTAATGTGCTAGGCAATGTAACGCCTGCAAGTGATTTCGATTGCGATGCCGTTCCGCCATTCGCCGCTACGTTTGTAAAATTATAAGAGACAATAGTCGCACTGGTTGCTGTATTAACAAGGTCAATAGCCATGGTCAATGCAACGGGCCAATTATTTGTGACCGCAAGCGTCATACTTCCACTAGTCAATGTAGCGCTGGTAAAATTCCCCATGCTACCGCCGCTATACGTCCCTACATTAGATTCGCTAAAGGGAGGAAAAATTGAATTGGACCCATTCGCGCCGACTATTCCTGTCTGAAAGGTCCCGCCAATATCATTGGCCATGTCTCCTAATGTGATGCTTTGATTGGTATTAACACTGTCTATCGTCAAACTCGATTGCAAAGTACCCCCGGCGTCGTTGGAAATGTCCTCTAGTGTAATGGTCTCTCCGGCGCTAATTGACCCTACGCTTAAGCTGGACTGAAGAGCGCCTCCAGTTGTATTGGCAATAGTATTTAATGAGATACTCTGCGTGGCGCTAACGCCTCCAACGTTGAGACTCGACTGAAAAGAGCCGCCTGCATCATTTGCTATATCGTCCAATGAGATGGTCTGACTCGTGCTAATATCATCCACCGAAACGGTCAAGCCCGATTGTAATGATCCGCCGACACTGCTCGCAATATCATCTAGCGTAACGCTTTGTGTTGCGTTTAAGTCAGCGACGTCCACATTGCCCATCTTCATGGTTCTGTTCAACAACGACTGTGATGGGATCTGTACTAAATTATCAAATCCCGTGTTCACCACGTTCTCCTGCGCCAAAACTACCTGATAGGTATTTTCGCTATTGGCAGAAATCAATGTGTCGTCAGGATCGTTGGGGTCAATAAGGTGTTCAAGTGTGAGGTCTACCGATCCAATAGGGATGGCAATCACTGGACTAGCGCTTACATTAACATCATCAATTGAAACAACATCTTTTTGACAACTGCTTGCTAGACAGATAAAAAAAACGGTCTTTATTAAAGGGGAAATGGCTACACGCATAATACTATCCAGGGTTAATTGATTATAAACCTACAATATTCGTAGTCGCTAGGTCAAAAAACTGTGCTCTTCGTGTGTTTTTGATGTTCATTTTTAATGTTCAAAAACTTGATTGCCTGCTAAATGAGATGTATTGATAATTTTTGATTATTTATTCTGCTTTTAAATAGCCGATATACAGCGTTTTTAATTAGGTATTGATACTGTTAATAAGCCGTATAATATTTATAACATCGCGTTCTCCCTCAGTCTTGATAAACTACTAAATTGTATGGACCAATTTGATTCCTGTGGAAACTTTAGATATTCTCGAATTCTCCTTGCTAAGGACAGCAGCTGCCTTTTACATTCCGCTTACGCTCTTTATCATCACAACGGCTGCTAGGAGACCAGATGCGTTTGAGCGTTATTCATGGGGGGTGAGTAGCCTTGGAATCGTCGCTTTAGTATGGTTACTCAATGGGTACCTGAATCAAAACGCGATATTGCTTGCCTTCATGTACCCGCTATTTTTTGGGTTTGTTGCGTTGCTCGGTCCCGCGTATTATTTTGCACTTTTAGCCCGTCGGGTCAACAACGTAGGAAGCGCCATTTTACACATCGCTCCTGCAGCTTTTATTTTTTTGAGTTCGTTGATCGGCAAGGTAAAAGCCCCAATGAGTCAAGAGCAACTTGAAGTATTCTTCTTGAGTTCAGAACGCCTACCCGCTCAGGTATGGAGTTTGGTTGGTGATCAATATCTTACTATTCTACTCTTTCCTGTTCAATTGGGCGCATACGCTGGAGCGGCTCTTTGGAAGACAAAAGATAAGCGACAGGCTTTCCTAACGCTTCCTCTAATTCTTATTTCAATCATTTTCACCTGGGTGTATAGCAGTCCCGGCAATAAAGAATGGGGAATTCATTTATGCGTTGGCGCGATAGAAATTTTATTGATCGCTCTATTCATCTACCATTTTCTTACTGATACACCGAAAGTCCAGTACGAACGAAAAGAAAGGCTTCATATTGAGCCCATAAATTATCACGATGTGATTGCCTTTTTAGAAGATACCGATCTCAGTGAAAAAATATTTTGCGAGTCTAAAATTAGTCTTGATCGTTTAGCGCAGCAAACGGATATAGAAGCCATAACGTGGAGAAATTACCTCAACGATGAAGGACTGTCTTTTTCGGATCTAAAGAAAAAAATACGCGTTAATTACGCGGTGCGACTTATCGAAAACGGATTCTTGGAAAAATATACCATTGACTCACTGACGGAGACCATTGGCTATTCTAGCCGGACCAGCTTTTATGCTGCCTACAAAGAAATTACCGGTACGAACTGGTCACGCACAAAGAATTAATCCTTCGCTTCGAATACTTCACGTTCAAATTTACATTTCCATCGTTCAATAACAGATGCGGGGACAGAGCGCCATTGACTTCAGCAAATTGAACACCCCTAGACGTTTTATTCGTTTTCTGTTGAATTTTAATGGCTAGTATTACAGAAACCAACCATCTAGTTAAAATGCTACGCATCAAACTTTTTAAGCTTTTCATTCAATCCGACACGAACCTGTCCCTTCAAAGACAGTTGACGGATCAGGAGGGCGTCGATAATGCACTACTTGAGCGTTACTCGGCACTTGTAAAAGTCGCCGACAAAATTAAATTCACGCAGTCGCTATCGACTAGTGAGGTAGTATTAGGGGCACGCTACTATCGCAGCTTAAAAAACGAACTCACTGGAAAAACGTTGCGCTACGACAGCATTATGAAAAATGCCAAAATTTAAATGTATATTCAGAAAACTGAACAATAGAGCGTATTAAAATACTGATTATTAGATATTTAGTTGTTGGTTATTTTTGCTTTAATTGCAATTTGAACACTATTAAACATCATATTTGAAGTAACCAATAAGCGAAAGCTAAAAGCCATTGTGCTTTGCGAAGCCCCTCTTGCGAGGGGCTTTTTTTGTGTCTCGTTTGAGACTTTTTAGCACCCGCGGTACATTCAAAACAGAAATTAAGTACTCTTGTAGCACCTATAAACCTGAGTGTGATTGTGTGTGTTCACACATAGGATTTATCAAAAGACCCCATGGCTCAGGCTTTGGGGTTTTTTAATGCATGAAAATCAATACAATACATCGGTCACTCGTTCTTATTACTACGAAAGCATGATAATGACATATCTTACATCAGTCATTTAAACCTAAATCCATCATGCGTACCTTTTTAGTAAGTCTCGCCTTAGCCCTATCCTTCTCGCTTTCTGCGTCTCACCTGATCACCGGTCATTTTTCCTTCGAACACGTGAGCACTGGAGCTTCGACCAGTATATATAAAGTATCCTTAGTTCTATACAGAGATGTTACCGGCATCGCGATGCCAACATCAGTAACTGCTTATTATGAGAAACTTGGGCCTAACGGTGTAACATCCACGGTAAGCCTAGGCCAGGCGAGTAACGGTGCGTTAACCGGGAATTGCGGGTCCAGCTATGGAATTGAAGCCTATACCTATTCCGCAAATGTCACGGTCGATAATAACACCGGATACACCTTCGCGTATTCTACGTGCTGTAGACCCTTTGCAATTACCAATATCGCAAATGCATCCAGCCAGAGCAT
>Ga0209652_1003764_pt1 | contig 10975 bp, 8 predicted proteins | sample SaaInl74LU_5_DNA_FD_184641 | JGI IMG/M metagenome (GOLD analysis project Ga0209652, IMG submission 184641) | Marine microbial communities from expanding oxygen minimum zones in the Saanich Inlet - ESP_74LU_5_DNA (SPAdes) (version 2) | ecosystem: Environmental > Aquatic > Marine > Intertidal zone ...
AGAGGTAGGGGCAGCTGCATTTCCATTAGACATGGACTCCAAATAGTTGCTCACGGCGGGGGCAGCAGGAGCGGAGGTCTCGCCAGATGCCAATGAATCAAGGAAGCTCTTCACTGCAGGTGCCGATGGTGCAGCAGCAGCAGTGTTAGATGAGTCACCACCAACAGAGTCAAGATAAGACGCAAAGCCAGCTCCACCAACACGTGCAGGAGCCGAAGGGACAGAATCCAAATAAGAAGCAATTCCAGCACCAGAGATAACAGTCGCCTGACTAGCAAGACGATCAAGATAATTCCCAATAACTTCGGCACCAGCAGCGGGAGATTCAGCCACTGGGTCAGCAGCACCATATGACACAGCACTCATGTAATTTGATATGGCCTCGGCACATTCTTCGACGGGTTGTACGGCGTCGCATCCTTTGGCGACTGAGTCGAGGTAGCTGGTAAAGCCGGCGCCTGCGACACGTGTGACGGGGGCGGGGATGGAGTCGAGATAACTCTTTACACCGGCGGCGGGGGTTGCTTGTGCAGCACCCAATTGCTCAAGATAGGATGCGGAGAGAGCGGTGGTGGATGATTGGATTTTGGTGGTGGATGGAACAAAGGCATTGACACCGGAGGAGGCGGCGACCAAAGCGACGGCAGATGATGTGAACTTCATGATGATGATTTTTATTGGGGTAGGTTGGTTGTTGATGTGATGTGATGGATTTATTATGAGCTGAACAATGCGATGAGTGCAACCACTCATCAACTCAAAAAATCAAAAATCAAAAATGGATTCCTCAATTTGTCATTGTGGCGGGCCCGAAATACGTCATGAAGTCGTTTGTATGTACTGAGTTCCGTAGTAGGTCCTCGTAGAACATTTTTTGGCGGGCAACTTTCCTGGCGCAGGGCTTCAGCGACCTACAAGACGCCATCAGAAAGCCAGCTGGTGGCGCCGTTCCTCACAACTTGAACAATTTTAAACTGGAAAGAACAGAAAATTTCTGCAATACAGCCATCACAACGCGCTATCGCATTGGTGGTACTTTAATAGAGGTTATGTAAACGTGGCAGGTGATGAATGGTGTGTTATGCTAGCTGTAGACTTGATAATGGTCTCGATCGAGGCAGGGGGTATGGAATATCCGAAGAAGATATCATTGTTCCTCACCTCTCATGCACGATGTAGCATTCTCTCTCCACATTAACCTACACGTTCCATATATCGCTACTGCTGCTTGCCTGCAGCAAATAATGTTATGTGTGTACGGCGTCATCAATCAAATCCATCTCTAATATGGTATATAGTATTCGATAGTATATTGTGTCTATATCTTGGCATGAAAATAAGGTACATGTCATGTGTCTCAAGAGTGAATATATAATATGCTATATACATCACATATATGTTGCCCTTTGTCTCAATGGCATTTCTTTATTGTACCATTTGATATGTTTCTCCTCGGCAGGGAAACAGTTTCTGTTAGGACGCTGATACTGCCCATATGAATATATTCACCTACCGCGGAACGCATTTTTTTTACATGTGATGTGTATGTGTTGTAGTTTGTGCATTTATGAAAGGCATCAATATGATGAAACATGTGCTATGTATATGTGTAGATATGTCGTTGTTATCTTAACACAAAGCACATCACGTCCTACCAATGCTGCAGTAGTCTTTGTGGTAAACTGTGTTGAATTACCCCTCATCATAAATCTTGAGCTTTTTGCAACAATGATCTATGGTACATTAATAAAACTAAATGAAAACGAAGCCCTATTCCGCCGACAACCAACTACGCACCCATTTATATCTCAACGACTATCCCTCTAGAAATACTTTGTTGAGATGGCATCACCATCCATGCGTGCAATGTTTCTCCGCCTTTTCTGACCATTCCTGCGCAAGTGCTTTTGACACTGCTGCAATATCTGCAAACTTCTCATGACATTGAGTATCTGTCACTTCCAATACATCAGCATCAATCTTGTTTTTTGAACTCCAATCTACACACGTCTTTTTGTGCGATTTCCAATCAGCCCTTTGACATTCAATGGAACAATAATTTGCTAATCGACATTTAGTGCAGTGCCTTAGTTTGCAGCGTTCAGTTTTACGATCTGGAAGTGGACAGTCCGGATTGTAGCAAATGCCTAGCTTGGTCAAATGCTTTACTTCATTGTACCTTTCATTCAAGCAATTACATGGAATTCGCCTTCTGAAATACTTGACCAACGTATGCTCATCGGCACCATATAGCTGAAACACCTTCGTCCAATAGATATCATTTTGAATACTGTTCTCTACAGCAACGACTTCCTCAAGATAACGAGCCAACGTGGCATAAAGACGAGACCCGTTGTATTCTCCTTCACATATTAGTTTCGTTCCAATGCACAAACAGCAAGATATAATTGGCTTTATGCAGACCATGTCTTTCCATGCCTCGGGGTGCTTTTCTTCAGTAGCTTTGATTCCTAATACAAATCCATCTTCGTTGCGGGCCATGGCTTCATCATGTACAGTGCCAAATGTCTTTACAAACTCATAACAAAGCACATGTTGACGATGCGATGACGGTTTAAATCCATGCCAGCATCTGTCATCATCGTTTCCTTCTCTCAGTGCAGTATCATCGGTCTGATGACGCCCCTGTGGATCGCCCGAGTCCTGCCGCCTCTCTTCAGCCGCTGCCGCCTCCTCTAACGCCTGTTTTTCCGTTGCAGCAATCATGATGGCTTCATCCAGAAAATCATCCTCATCTTGCACATTTTTGTTAACCTTCAGCCGCTGCTTTTGTGGACCGTTCGCCTCCTGTGTCTTCTTGCCCTGCTTGGCAGCCTTCCTCCTCCCTTTGTTGGTTGCCGTCTTCTTCCTCGATACCATTGCTAATTACAATACTGACCTACACGCTTCAAACGATCTGAAGATGTCAACGGCCAACGGCAAAACGATTTTGAATTTTGCAGAACATGAGCTCTTTTGATTGGGGGCTTTTTATTCTGTCCGTGCGTCATTGCGGGTGCATTTATGTGACAGGAGACAGCTCAGATAGAGGCAAACGGTGACAATAATCATAACGTCACGTCAGCCATCAAAAATCAAAAATCCCTCCCTTTCAAAACGCGGCATCATTCAAAAACCATGATGACGCAGCCGCTAACAAGTTGTTGCATCCTCCTAGCCATCATCGCCATAAGCACCACCGTAAGTGCACTCAGCGCCTCCCCAATGAAGAGAATCCTAGTCACTGGAGCGAACTCCGGCATCGGACTCGCTTTAACCAAGCAGCTCGTCAAAGACCACGGATGTCATGTGTACCTCGGCAGTAGAGACGTAGTTAAGGGACAAAAGGCCGTAGACGAAGTTAAAAAGACTGCCGGGGATGCAGTCGAATTGTTGAATATTGATGTCTCCAATGAAGACTCAGTGAAATCTGCAGCCGAGGCGCTCACTGCCAAACTCGGCACTGAGAAATTGTATGGACTCGTCAATAACGCAGGAACCGGAATTATGCACAACACACCACCAACTGAAATTCTCGACACTAATACACGTGGCCCACGTCGAGTAACCAATAACTTCTTACCCCTACTCAATCAAGACTGTGGACGAATTGTAAATCTCGGCAGTGGCGCCGGACCAATCTTCCTAGAGAACATTCGCAGTAAAAAAGACAAACAACGCTTTTTAGAACCCATGACTGAAGCGCAAATTGAAGAGGAAATTACCAAAATATTGAGTACCAATGACGATTTTACAGCTTACTCTGGATCCAAGGCTTTGTTGGCATGTTATACCATGGAACTGGCGAATGAGCATCCTAATTTGATGATATCAATTGTTACTCCTGGATACATCAAGACTGCAATGACGATTGGGGCAGGTGCAACGAAGCCACCCCACGAGGGGACTGTCAGTATAAAGAAGGCGCTATTTGACGAATTGCCATCGAGTGGATGGTTTTGGGGGAGTGACGGTTTGAGAAGTCCCCTTCATTGGATGAGAAGTCCGGGTGAGCCTGAGTTTGATGGTGTAGTAAATCTTTGAGTAGGAGAGACAATGACGTAATAGGATTATTTCATTTAGAAGATGTGGTTATTCATATTCCATTCATTATAATCATCGACTATGAGTAGCTGCGCTGAATGTTGTTACTTTGACTTTGGAGCGAGAGTGCAGATCCGGCGAAGTATGTAGTATTTATTTTCGACATGTTTCTCAACGTCATCAAGACCGTATTAACCACTGACATCCAAGTGATATCTACTACAGACATTGTTTAGTATTATGTAGTTCTTGATAGAGGCGTCGCCCATGCCCACATCTATCCACCGCTACATCACAAACCACATCACCACACCAAGTTAGGAGATTGTCCTCTTTGCTGGTAGCTACTCTAAGTACGTGTAGGTGGTTAGATAGGATTACACGTATGCCTACGTACATACGTCTCCAGAATTTGCGGGACTGTGACGTCATTCACCAAGTGAAAGTGGACATGACATTTATTCTTCGATTCACCTTCATTTCACCACCACCCGCCACCAAAGACTGTCATTTTTACCCCGATCATCATCGCACCATGAAGATGATGCAGCCGCTACCAAGATACATCCTCCTGGTCGTCATGGCACTAAGCACCACCGTAAGTGCACTCAGCGCCTCCCCTGTGAAAAGAATCCTCGTCACAGGAGCAAACTCCGGCATCGGACTCGCTTTAACCAAGCAGCTTGTGAAAGATCACGGATGTCATGTGTACCTCGGCTCTCGTGATCTTATCAAAGGGCAGAAGGCCGTAGACGAAGTTAAAAAGACTGCCGGAGATGCAGTCGAGCTATTAAATATTGATGTTTCAAGTGATGAATCAGTGCAATCAGCAGCTGAGGCGCTCACTGCCAAGCTTGGCTCTGAAAAGCTGTATGGACTCGTCAATAACGCTGGAACTGGAGTTATGCACAACACATTACCAACTGAAATTCTCGACACTAATACACGTGGCCCACGTCGAGTGACCAATACTTTCTTACCACTGATCAATCAAGACTGTGGACGAATTGTAAATCTCGGATCAGGCGGCGGGCCAAACTTCGTGAAAAGCATCCCCAACAACGAAGACAAGCAACGCTTTTTAGAACCAATGACTGAATCACAAATTGAAGATGAAATCAAAAATATATTGAATACCAACGACGGCCGGTCAGCCTACCAGGGATCCAAGGCTTTGTTGGCGTGTTATACTATGGAGCTGGCGAATATGCACCCCAATTTGATGATATCAATTGTTACTCCTGGATATATCAAGACTGCCATGACCATTGGGGCAGGTGCAACTAAGGAACCTCATGAAGGGACAGTCAGTATAAAGAAAGCACTGTTTGAAGATTTGCCATCGAGTGGATGGTTTTGGGGGAGCGATGGTTTGAGAAGTCCACTTCATTGGTTGAGGAATCCGGGTGAGCCTGAGTTTGATGGAGTGGTAGAACTTTGAGAAGTGGTGGAAGTTTGAGCAGGAAAGAGACACAAATGAGACATGTGTGTAGGCTTCGATGATGATTTTCGTTTCTTTGAGTGTATTATTATTATCGACTGTGTATGTATGAACGTGTAAAATCGTACCCTTGCTTCAAGATAACTAAATGAACATATTCTTCCTTGCGTTTGCTACCCTCTCATTTTCCCGAATCCACTGCTCGACTACTTCTGATAGCACTTGACCCCCTGCACCACAAATGATAGTCACAGGAACCACAAAAGGGTAGTCTCCATGCATAGCTGTATCGATCCAGGAAGGCAAGCTTGCGTCTAGCATTTCTACTGCAGCTTCTTTGGTGTATCCGTGAAGATCGATCGTGATGCTTTCCCTACTAGCTTGTGCCTTCATCTTCTTTGAAGGTTTGGTACTCTTGTAGAGATTACTCACTTCACCAGCGAGAATATTGAAGCGAGTTTTGATGGCCTTGTTATCCAATAAGAATGATGAGATGTTGGACATGCCAGCCGCCGTGGGCTCCCTGACCCGAGGAGATGATGATTTTGATTTGGGTGGAGTTTGTTCCAATGCGAGGTTGTTGAGATGTTGCCTGATCTTCTTGAATTGAGGATTAGATTCATCAAACACGCGAGACAATAATTTCGAGTGTGCTCGCCTGAGTCTCTCCTCCTCATCCATGGTGGAGTAAGTTGGTTGAGTGGGTGCCCTTTTCTTGCTTTTGGCCTTTTTCTTGCCCTTGTTGCCCTTGCCCTTGCCCTTGATCTTTTCCTTCTTTTGAGATGGCTTCGAACTTTTAGTATCATTACTAATCTCGGGACTTACACTGGAACTAGATGAGGTCAATTTGGAAGCATAAACAACGTCATTATTTCGCATTCCGAGATCATGCGGAGACTTGTTGCCAATACTACTCACAAAGAGCATCTTGTCTTCAAATTTGAATCGGAGTGACTTGAGGGGGAGCTCCCTCATTGCTGCATATCTGGAGAGCAAAGTCTTCATTTTCCCGGCATATGCACACCGCAGCAGCACCTTGTCCGCAGATGAGGACGTGTCGGCAAAGACGATGTTGATCGCAATGGCGTCTTCACCCGCTTCGTCTAAACGCACTTCGGCCTTGCGCTTTCTACAATAGGTGCAACAACACACTTTTCCAGGAGGGTCGTTGCTTACTCGTGGCACACGTACTACTTCCACAAGATCTTTACCAAGCGAAGCAAGCGTGTCATCTAAGTCGATGATAGCATCTTTGTAGTGGAAATCATAATCCGAAATACAGCTTTCCCCCTTCAGGTGTCGTTCAATTAAAGCCCGGAAGGTGAACTTTTTTTCTGTTTCGAACGAAGCAACAATTTTCTTGGCAATATCTTGAATGCGAAATATTACATAAGGCACTAGCAAAATTTTCACCTCATCTCCCATATTCAGAGAGTTGGGTGTTGCATCTTCATCGATGTCTGCTCGTGCAAATCTGAAGAAAAATGAAGAATTGCCGTTCCTCTTCTCGGCTATCTCCTCTCTGATAGAGCTGAAGGTAGCTGCCCTCGAGCCACGATAGTGATGTTCAATCTCCCCGGACACTTTATCTCGGATCATTATGTTGGCCAGTTGTGGAACGCATACGAAGTCTGCGTGGTTGTTCAATCCCAGTGAGATCGGTGTTTCTGCCAAGTCTACGATAACTCCATTGAAAGTGAAGTCAAACAGAACGTGCCCACTCTTCTTTTTGTATTTGTCGTATAACTCTTCGAAAGTGGCCGATCTGTCTAGACAGATTGAATCAACTTCTTGAGACTCACTGTTACGAATGTCAATCGTTACGAAATGAACAAGGAATATTTTCACGTGGCCATCCATGAACAGTGTGCCAGGCGTGTCGGTGTCACGGATTCTTTTTCCTTGCTGGGTAATGAGATAAAAGGGAGACGTATCCGTCCTCTGCTCTTTTGTGTAGTCAAGGATACTTATCACCTTTGTGGCTTGAAATATGTGCTCCACCTTATTGGACTCATTGTTGTGGATATGAATGGAGACTACTCCAACCCAGGCGATATCTTCATGATCCTTCATCCCCAGTGAATCTGGCGTATCAATGGGATGTATTCTGTCTCCTCTGAACATCAGGTAAAAAGATAACTTGTTGTATGTTTCGAATATCACGTCTAATGGTTGGTATCTCTTGAGCCTAAATGTGCGCAGAAAACCTCCGTACTTGTCGTATAGATTAATGACGACAATAGGATTAGGAATGTATGTGATGAGGGAATGGACTGACATTCCTAGGGAGTTGGGAGTGTCAGCGTCGCAATCAATTCTGGTTCCTCTGAACTCCAGGAAAAAGCTAGACCTTGATTTGCCCTTGTACTGCAATCTTTGATCTTCACACGCGTTGAATACGCGTTGGAAATTGGACGAGCTCTTGAGGAAGATCGTCCAATCAACTTCCTGTGTCTCAATGTTGAAGACATCGAATATGGCGGTAGACGATGAAACACAGGTGATCTCAACTTGATCGTTCATACCCAGCGATTCAGGTGTTTCACGCAGAGAGAGTTTGCGCTTACCAAAGATGAAGAAAAATGAGCCGTCGCCTTTCATCTCTCTGTACTTGAGGTATATGTCGCTCAACTTTTGATCTCTTCGTATTGGAAACGTTGATTCGTATCCAGGACTCTCTGCGTCCTTGATAACAATTTCGACCATTGGAACAGGTACACATGTCAATTCCACGTGATTCTTCATCCCCAATGAGGATGGCGTTTCACACAACTTCAATCGGCGTCCAAGGAATGACAAGACAAACCCAGCATTCCCCCTCATCTTGACACACATGTTGTGCATCATGTGAAAGGTATCGTTGCGCTCCATCACATATGAGCACTCTATTTTCCGTGTCCAAAAGTTATGTACGTCCACTTTGACAGCAGGCACACATGATAGTTCTACAGTATTAGGCATACCCAGAGAGTTGGGTGTGTGGTCTAACGAGATCTTGTGTCCGTCTAGCTTGAGCATGAATGAATCTTTTCCCCCCATCCACCCTCGAAGTGCGTCGTAGACCCTTTGCAGCTTGTGCGAACGAGGCAATCTGAAAGTACACTCTATTTCTCCTGATTCAACATCGCGGATATTAACTACCACCCGATTCTTTACATCGCCCTGGGCAGCACCATTTGCGTGCTGCTCATTGGCCGATGGTTCTGCTTTTACGAAGCCGCCGCCGCCGCCGCCGCCACCACTCATCATGTAACATGTAAATGTAATAATATAATATACAGTGAGCTACTTTTTTGTCCAATAAAATAGAAGATGATGAATAATAATCGATGACTCAGCAGTATTGGATGATAATAATACAGTTCTAGTTGATCTAGATCATGTCTTGCTCTCCTTGATAGCATACTACAGCTCTAGCGGCCCGATCTCATGCTGTGGCTGGGAGTAGAGGGCTTGGCTGAGAAGTGAGAAGTGGCGGGATGGGCATCAATCTGAAGTGTTACCCTTAAATTCAATACGAGAATAATTATCTTCTGAACAAAACATAGCGTAAAGATAATGAAGGAGTAAACTGTTCAACTCCCCGTTGTTGAGGTTTGGAGTGAGGCAGGGTACCACCTCACACGAAGAAAGTCTGATGAGACTGTGGAAACGAAGATTCCGAGGCCGCTTGTTGCCTAGCCTCACACACTAAAGATTAGCATAATAATAATTAGGCGGCGATAAGCTAATATTCGGTGAGTTGTTGCGTGATTTATCGTCGGCAGCGTAGGCGGCCGTATTATCATAATATTATTAATATTAAAATAGTAGTATCCACGTTAGGCGCATCGACGAAGATCTTTTCTCACGCATGTGGTATATATCTGTATCTTTTGATTTAATGTTACGATATCTCACATGATGCAACTTTTACTTTATCGCAGAAGCAATATAATAATTCAAAAATGAACGACGGCGACAACAGCAGCCTAACAGACAAGTGTGGAAATTGCGGTGGAACAGAGAATCTCATGAAATGTACAAGATGCTCGACCGCGGCCTACTGCTCCAAAAAGTGCCAGCTAGCACAATGGCCAGAACATAAATTGATCTGCAAGATGGCATCCAAAATGGCATCTAAAACTGCCTCGGCAAAGAACGAGCTTGATGCTATTGGCGTTATGTATAAAACCGTTCTCAAACAAGGTGTAAACACAGTGAAATTAATTTCGACACATGCGGGTTGTTTCAGCTCCGATGTAAAAGAGACTCCTGCGGGGGTACCCGATAACTTTATTTGCATTCATGAGGCGTCTGTAAAATTTGCCATGCTTGGGGAAGAGAAGCGGATGTATGGTGAGCATGAGTACAAAAAAGTCTTCGATGAGCTTGTTGAAAATGAACAAGCCTGGTGTGATGTAAGTGTATCCAATATAATATGTGTCCGAGCTGTGTGATGTGTGCTATTGAAATTGAGGTGTATATGTTAGACAAAGTACTAAACATTATCGAACAGTTCTTTGCACACTTTCTCAATCACTCTCATGCTGGGGATTGTGCCATGGTCCTTCAACCACTGACGAAAATTTACTATGATAGAGGTGATTATGAAGCATGTGGCCAAGTCCTAGAGATGCTCTCAAAAGTCTTGCACTATTGCAAAATCCATGCCACTCGAGCGGGGGAGGATCGCATCACCGAGTTTTGCACATGGACCGAGTACGGCGCGAACAAGACTTGGTATGAAATGAATCTGATTCTCAAGCAGCATGCCAAAAATGTTCCCTTGTTTCGGAAGTTGTGCCAAGTCGAGATGGCGCATGGACAGAATGAACTCCTCTATAAGCGTTGGAAAAAGATGTATAAGAAATGCAAAAGTCTCGATGACTTGTCAGATGCAATGATCTTGAAAGTTATCAAAGCCCATTCGTTGGAGTTTGAAGCGGTGAAAGCAGACTCGGCACGAGTTCAGCTTCATGAGTGTGGACTCTGTAAGAAGAAGGAGACGTCGTTGGGTGAGTTTATGAACTGCTCGCGTTGTAAGCAGGTGGCTTATTGTGGAAGGGAGTGTCAGAAGAAGCATTGGAAGATTCACAAGAATAATTGTAACGCTGCTCCTGGGAGGAAATAGAGGCAGGAATTAGATCAAATGGGGAAAGGGATAGATAGCATAACGCTCTAATAGCATATACATATTACACTGTTATGATGTTAAAAGTAAATCAAGACTTGCCCCAACATGTCTTCACCGGGGGAGAGAGATAGAGGTACCCCGGCTGCGCCGCATGAGATGAAGAGGATGAGTGGAAGCCACATTTGGTGCCGATGTGAGCGGTCAAGGTAGTAGAGAGAGAAGAAGACTTCAACAATACAAAGAATTAACGCTTTACGAATCTACTGCTTTCTACATTGAGCTTCAAACACGACACTCCTTCTGCACAATCTGAAACGAAGTGATCCTATGAAGCGTCTGCAACACTGCCAAGAATGTCACAAGCTCTACAATCA
>Ga0209652_1003765_pt1 | contig 10970 bp, 13 predicted proteins | sample SaaInl74LU_5_DNA_FD_184641 | JGI IMG/M metagenome (GOLD analysis project Ga0209652, IMG submission 184641) | Marine microbial communities from expanding oxygen minimum zones in the Saanich Inlet - ESP_74LU_5_DNA (SPAdes) (version 2) | ecosystem: Environmental > Aquatic > Marine > Intertidal zone...
TTACTGCCCGCATATGGGTGCTCACCTCGGCTATGGCATTCGTGACCAAGCCGGCGGTGGTTCGCGCGTCGTTGGCGAGTCGATTGTCTGCCCATTCCACGGCTGGCAATACGACGGCGAGGGCCACTGTACGCACATTCCCTACGCCAAGAATTTGCCCCCAAAAGTGGCGCGAGGCGAGCAGGTATTGGGCAGCTGGCAAGTACGTGAAATCAACCAGACGATTCTGGTGTGGTATCACCCTGAGGGCGCTGCGCCAACCTTTGAGCCCGAGCTGATTAGTGAAGCGCAGGCGGATAATGCTGACTGGGGGGATTTCGATATCCACACTTGGGATATCGAGACTCATATGCAGGAAATTGGTGAAAATGCAGTCGATCCTGCGCACTTCCTGTACGTGCATGGTACCGACGACGTGCCCGATGCTGAGGTGCTTGAATTTGACGGTCACACCCGCCGCGGCTTGCTGAAAACCCGAAACCCAACCCCGCGTGGTGTAGTTGAAGGCGCGATTGAAAACCGCAATGTGGGCCCAGGACTCTCGGTGGTGCAGTTCTCTGGACTGTATGACACCGTCCTGATGGCCAACGTTACGCCGGTCAGTCGTGAGCTGACACGGGCGTTTTATGCGTTTATTCAACCGGCGAAAGATGAAACCGGTTACGGCGGCAAAATTGGTCAGGCGATCATTGCCAATATCCATCAGCAGATGGAAGAAGATCGTATTATCTGGCGTCACAAAAAATATTTTGAGAAGCCACTCTTGTGTGACGGAGACGGTCCGTTCGCCAAGTTCCGCCGTTGGTATGGGCAGTTTTTGGTTCAGCCCCAGGATTGAGCTAACGGCACAGTCAGGATTAGCGCGGGCTTAGGCTCCGCTAATCTGCTTTTTCGGGAGATGCCAAACGTGTCTGTGTTTGCCAATCAACGCTTGCCGCTTGTTGTGGCGCCCATGTTTTTGGTGTCATCACCGGAATTGGTCATTGCCGCTGCGCAGGCGGGCGTCGTGGGCGGCCTACCCGGGCCCAATGCACGAACAATCGATGTGCTTGATGACTGGATGAGCCGCATTCACACAGCGCTAGCGCCCGCCAAACAGCCTTGGTTATTCAACATGGTTGTCCATGCGACTTACGACCGGTTCGCCGAAGAGCTCGAGCTAGTCAAACGCTATCAGCCGGCGATGGTATCCACCGCATTGGGTTCTCCGACCCGTGTTATTGATGCAGTACACAGCTATGGTGGGCAGGTATATGCCGATGTGATTACCCCCGATATGGCCAGGAAGTCGATCGCGGCCGGTGTCGATGCGTTGATTCTGGTGACCCAGGGCGCGGGTGGTCACACGGGCCGTTATCATCCGTTTCCGTTTATCGCCGAAGTACGAGCGTTTTGGGATGGCCCCTTAGGTATAGCAGGCTGTGTCTCCCGCGGTGACGATGTAGCCGCCATGCTGGTCGCTGGTGCGGACTTTGTTGTGGCGGGCACTCGTTTCATCGCCGCGAAAGAAGGTTTGGCCAGTGAGGGCTATCAGTCGATGCTGAGTGCTTCGCACATGGCCGATATTGTCGAGAGCAAATCAGTGAGCGGCGTTACGGCTAATTGGATGCGCGGCAGTCTCGATCAGGCTGGTATCTCGCCACAGGCGGAGGGTGCTGCTACCCCCATTGATTTTTCAGGCGACGTCAGCGCCTCTAATAAAGCCTGGAAAGACGTTTGGTCTGCAGGGCAGGGTGTTGGGGCGATCAAGCGCGTACAGCCGTGTAGCGAGATTGTGGACGACATGGCGGCTGAGTTCAGCGCTGCACTTCAGAAAATCCAACGGCGCGTTTGATCGCCGATCAACGGTCGTGATGTCGCTGTTATTGAATGCGCGTCCCATTAGTGATCAACTGGCCCCGCACGTTAAATAACAATAACCCCGTCTGCTCATGCCAACCGCAACAGCGCTCGCGCTTTTGGATGTTGGTGTCTGTCTGATGTTAAGGAGATTTTATGATTGATCGCGCTGCCGTCACCCTGGGCCGTTTTTTACTCGGGCTGTATTTTTTTGTGCCAGGCATCACAAAAATCACAAGTTACCAAGCGATGCTCGACTATATGACCCTGCACAACATTCCCATGGTAGAGCTGCTATTGCCGTTGACCACCGTGTTACAAATTGTTGGCGGGCTGTTTTTAATGACCGGCTTTCGGATTAAAGAAACGGCGATTATGTTTGCGGGTATGACGTTGCTGATCAACCTGGGAATGCACGACTTCTGGAATAGCTACCCTGAAACAGATCAAAAGCATGAGCTGCAGAATTTTGTGAAGAACCTCGGGATCTTGGCTGGGCTTCTCGTATTGAGCGCTTCCCAGCAGCTTGAGCAATGGCGGCTGTTTAAGTCTTAAGTCATGGGGTCAGCTGAGTGCCTCGGCGTCCGCTGAGCGGGCGCGAAGTTTTCTTAGCACTAACAGCAACAGCAGTAACCGCTCAAACCGCCACAAAGAAAAAGCCCCACCAATTGGCGGGGCTTTTTGATTATCTGCCGCAGTCTGAACGGACCCCCTAGACGGTGCGCTCCACCATCATTTGCTTAATAGACGCAATGGCCTTCGCTGGGTTCAACCCCTTCGGGCAGGTCTTTGCACAGTTCATAATGGTGTGGCAGCGATACAGCTTGAACGGATCCTCAAGATCATCCAAGCGCTCGCCCGTCGCTTCATCACGGCTATCAATGATCCAGCGATACGCATGCAACAATGCTGCTGGCCCAAGGTATTTGTCGCCGTTCCACCAGTAAGATGGGCACGAAGTTGAACATGACGCGCACATTACGCACTCATACAAACCATCCAACTTCTTGCGGTCTTCAATCGACTGGCGCCACTCTTTTGCAGGGCGGTTCGTTTTTGTTTCAAGCCACGGCATGATGCTTGCGTGCTGCGCATAAAAGTGCGTCAGGTCAGGGATCAAATCGCGGATAACAGGCATGTGCGGCAGAGGGTAAATCTTAATGTCACCCTTCACTTCATCGGCACCGTAGATACACGCAAGTGTGTTGATGCCATCAATGTTCATGGCGCACGATCCACAGATGCCCTCGCGGCATGATCGGCGGAACGCAAGCGTCGGATCAATCTCGTTTTTGATCTTGATCAGAACATCCAAAACCATCGGTCCACAGGTGTCCATATCAACCCAATACGTATCAAGTGCGGGGTTCTTATCGTCGTCAGGCGACCAACGGTACACTTGAACTTTGCGCAGGTTGGTCACGCCTTCAGGCTTGGGCCAAGTCTTGCCTGCGGTCATGCGGCTGTTTTTAGGGAGGCGTAGTTGAACCATGGAATTTCTCCTTAGCCTTGAGTTGTCAGACCCGCTTCGGCGATACACTTAATCGCTTCGGGTCGTGTGAGGATGGTTTGAACCGTGTTCAAAGTGCTCTGACTGATTTGACCAATCGCGTCGCGGGTCAGTGACAGAATTTCACCAGATGATGCACTATCGATCACACAGTCAGAATAGGGTGTGATTTGGTTCTTCGGAATAAACGGAAACTGCGTCACGAGGACCTCATCCACAGCGGCTTTAGCCGTTGTGCGCGCCGCTTTATCGACGGCCTGCTCGGCTTTGTCACAGGCACCAAGGGCCAGCACCGCAGAAAGGCAGAGCGCAGCACGGATCATGCTGACGCTCCTGCCAATGAAGTTATCGCAAAGCTGCGCGCCATTAGTAGACACGTGCCTTTGGCGCGATTTTCTTCAGGTCGATGCCGCCGTCGTTGTGGCTGGTCAATGGGTTCAGGTGAACACCGCGATAACCCAAGCCCGCCTTCATACCCTCGAACCAAACGAGGCTGTGCTTGCGCCAGTTCTCGTCATCACGGTCTGGATAATCTTCGTGGGCGTGTGCACCGCGTGATTCCTTGCGCGCCTCAGCGGCCACAACAGTAGCAACTGCGTTTGGCAGCAGGTTACCAAGCTCAAGCGTTTCCATCAGGTCTGAGTTCCAAACCATTGACGTGTCGGTCACCTGAACATCGCTCATGCGTGCGGCGACGTCGTTCATCTTCTCAACACCCTCCGCCAGAGTTTTGTCTGTACGGAACACGGCTGCGTCTGACTGCATTGTCTTTTGCATATCAAGCCGAAGCTCAGCAGTTGGCACGTGACCTTTGGCATAACGCAACCCGTCAAAGCGGCTGATCGCAGCTTCTACAGAACGTTGGTTCGGCGTTGGGACAGGCGTTTTCGGGTCAACAACTTCCGCCGCGCGGATCGCAGCGGCGCGACCGAACACAACCAAGTCGATCAGTGAGTTTGAGCCCAAACGGTTTGCACCGTGAACACTCGCACAACCTGCTTCACCAACGGCCATAAGGCCCGGTGCAACGTTGTCAGGGTTATCTTTGGTCGGGGCAAGAACTTCACCCCAATAGTTCGTTGGAATACCGCCCATATTGTAGTGCACAGTCGGAAGCACTGGGATCGGCTCTTTGGTCAAATCAACGCCTGCAAAAATCCGTGCGGATTCCGAAATACCGGGCAAGCGCAGATCAAGCGTTTCTTTGGGCAAGTGGTTCAGGTGAAGGTGGATGTGATCGCCTTCTGCCCCAACACCGCGACCTTCACGAATTTCCATCGTCATGCAGCGCGAAACAACATCACGGCTGGCAAGGTCTTTATAAGTTGGCGCGTAACGCTCCATAAAGCGCTCGCCCTCGGAGTTGGTCAAATAACCACCCTCGCCGCGCGCACCTTCTGTGATGAGGCAACCTGCACCGTATATCCCAGTTGGGTGGAATTGAACAAATTCCATGTCCTGCAGAGGCAGACCGGCACGAGCAACCATACCGCCACCATCACCAGTGCAAGTGTGGGCAGACGTTGCGCTGAAGTATGCACGGCCATAACCGCCGGTGGCCAGAACGACCATCTTCGCGCTGAACAGGTGCAGCGTTCCGTCGTCAAGCTTCCAGCACAGAACACCCTGACACTGACCGTCATCGGACATGATCAAGTCGATTGCGAAGTATTCAATGTAGAACTCGGCGTTGTTCTTCAGGCTTTGACCGTAAAGCGTGTGCAAGATCGCGTGACCAGTACGGTCGGCGGCCGCACAGGTACGCTGAACGGGCGGGCCTTCACCGAATTCGGTTGTGTGACCACCAAAGGGGCGTTGGTAAATTTTGCCTTCTTCGGTCCGTGAGAAAGGCACACCGTAGTGCTCAAGCTCATAAACGGCCTTGGGTGCTTCGCGCGCCAGATACTCCATCGCGTCTGTATCACCCAGCCAGTCAGATCCTTTGACGGTGTCATACATGTGCCACTGCCAGTTATCAGGACCCATGTTAGACAAAGAGGCCGCGATGCCACCCTGCGCTGCAACTGTGTGCGAGCGGGTTGGGAAAACCTTGGTTACACAGGCCGTACGCAAGCCCTGCTCAGCCATACCAAGCGTTGCACGCAGGCCGGCGCCACCGGCGCCAACGACAACTACGTCATATTCGTGTGTTTCGTAATCGTATGCAGTCATGAGTGTGCTCCGATATTACAGCGCGATGCGCGCGATTGAGAAAAGGGCGGTTCCAGCTGCCGCGTAGCTGAGACAAATCACACCAATGATTGTCAGCTTCTTAGCGGGGCCGTGTACGTAGTCTTCGATAAGGGTCTGTGCGCCATTCTTAAAGTGCATCAAACCCACGGTTAATGTGAGTGCCGCTACAATAGCAGGGAAAGGTTTTGCAAAATATGCGACCATTTCGCCGTGGCTACTGCCGATTACGGGGCCAACCGTGAAAACGAATAGCGGGACCAGCAAAAGCAGCGCCACAGAGGACACCATCATGGACCAATGATGTTCTGTGCCTGTCTTCGCAGCCCCAAGCCCAGCGGCGCGTTTACGATCTGTCAAATAAGCCATGTCTGTGCGCTCCGATTAAACGACGAGGACGGTGATTAGGGTCAGAACGACTGATCCAACGAGGCAGACGATGCCCATTTTTTCAGCCTGCTCCACCTCAAGGCCGTATCCCATATCCCAGATAAGGTGACGCAGGCCGGCCAGCGTGTGGTACCAAAGGCCCAACACAGAAAGCGTCAACACAATGTCGCCAAACCAGCTGGTCAGGACACCGTCAGCGTACGCAAAGTACTCCGGCGAAATAGCAGCGGACAAAAACCACCACACGACAAGCAAAGTTGAGATCAAAAGTGCATTGCCAGTAATCCGCGTCAGGATCGACGTCATTGACGTCAACTGAGGACGGTAAATTGCCAAATGCGGCGAAAGCGGGCGATTGCCACGGTTTACATCGGCCATAGGTGTTCCCTTCGTTGGCTTGCAATGCGCACCTTAAAAAGGTCGCACGGCGGGGCTAACCCCTTTGTATCTCTTTTTGAATGTGAGTCACGCGCGCAGATGGAGAAAAACTGCTTCGAATTGTCCTAATTCACATCTTTTTCGAAAAATGTGATCACACACGAAAAATCTGTGATCACATTTAGGGGCTCTCGCGTTCATAGACGCCTAAGTCGGCATCAGCGCCCAATAATCCAGATCAAGCAGCACGTCTGGTGCATATTTCCCGTCGTCGCCACGTAAAATTCCTGCATCACCCTTTGTCGCCACAAGCCTCAACCGGATCGCACCAACACCCGGCACGGCGGTTTGTGCGGTCTCCAAGACTTCTGACCACGCACGTATTGTATCGCCTGCAAAACACGGGTTCGCATGGGCACCAGAGTTGATGCCAGCTATGATTTGCGCATTTGCCAGCCCGTTAAATGACAAAGCACGCGCCATTGAGATGACGTGACCACCGTAAATCAACCGCTTGCCATCTGGCCGGTTGGTGGCGTCAAAATGAACCTTTGCGGTATTTTGCCAAAGACGTGTCGCAAGCATATGCTCGGCTTCTTCAACGGTGACCCCATCAACGTGATCAATGATCTCGCCGACGGCATAATCACCAAGCCGGTGCGCTTCACCAGCCAATTCGGTGTCATAGGCGCTGAAATCAAGTCCCTCGGGTACGTTCAACTCGCTTGCTGGGACCACGTCACTTAATTCAGGTATGACTGCCTGCGGCGCGGGTGCATCAAGGTTATTTTTGCGCACCATGACCCAACGCACGTATTCCAGCACAACATCATCATGCTGGTTCAAGCCGCGTGTACGCACCCAAACCACACCAGTTTTGCCGTTGGAATTTTGCTTAACGCCAATCACTTCTGATGTAGACTGCAGCGTATCACCAGCCCAAACAGGCTTCAAAAAACGTGCCTCGGCATACCCCAAATTTGCGACTGCATTCAAAGAGATATCAGGTACGGTTTTACCAAAGACCGTATGAAAAACGATCATGTCATCGATGGGGCTACCGCGCAGCCCGCACGATTGTGCAAACTGGTCAGATGAATAAAGTGCGTGACGCGCAGGGTAGAGCGCGTGGTAAAGTGCGCGCTCCCCCCCAGATAGCGTTCGAGGCACCGCATGACGGATCACATCACCGACCGCATAGTCTTCAAAAAAGCGGCCCGCGTTTGTTTTGTTTGAGGTCATGTAAGTGCCTTTCTGGTCCTAATGTTCGCCGAGCTTTGTGTCGCGCGTGTAGGTGCCCTCAACCTCTTTGATCACGGCCTGACCACAGCGCATCACTCCGTTTGCGGCATCCCAGGCTTGGGTCGGGCCGCCGTAAAGCTCCCATCCTTTATTCAAGGCATCCGTCACCTTGTGGCAGAAGTCAGACGTGTCATCTTCGGACAAAAATCGATACAATTTCATAGCTTTCACCTTCAATTAAACGAACGGGTTCACACCCAACCAGATGTGAATAGCCGCAACAAGGCTATAAAGAACCACCGTAATCACGATGAGGGTGATTTCCTTTTTCACTGGCGCCTGAGCAGGCACGTCCCACGGCCCTTCTGCGCGATTGATCAGAGCCATGGCGCCAAAGGCCCATGCCAGCAGTCCGCCGAACAACACCAAAGAAGCCGCATCACCATTGACCAGTAAATGCGCCACCGCCCAAATCGCCACTCCAGCAAGTTGTGGGTGGCGAAGCTTCGTACCGAGCCAGACTTTCGCGGGCTTTGCAGCAGACGCCCCAAAAACATAAAACGCTGCAATCATCGCGAGGTTGTTCACACCGCGCGCCCACTCCGGTGGCGTGTAAACAGGAATGAAGTCGGCCATTCGGTAGCCGAAAATCATCATGAGCAAGCTCGCGCCCAAAACGGCAGTTATCAAAAGGCGTCCTTTGTCGCCCAGTCCTGCCCGCGCTGCGGGCGCTAACCGTTTAAAGAAGTGCGCAGCACTCCACAAAATAACACCTGCGATCAGAAGACCCATTGTTTAATCCTTCATTGCCTCAATGGCGTGCGCTTTTGCGAGTGTCGCGCGCGCCGTTACGATATGAAGGTTTTCTACGATCTTTCCGTCCACAACAGCAACACCCTGCCCGTCGCGCTCTGCCTGTTCAAACGCTTCGATTTGACGCTTCGACAGATCAATTTCGGCCTCCGACGGCGCAAAGGCGGCATTAGCAACCTCCAGCTGGGCAGGATGAATCAAGGTTTTGCCCTCAAATCCCATGTCACGACCTTGGTCACATTCCACCTTCAGGCCCGCATCATCCTTAAAGGCATTGTAAACCCCATCGACAATGGTGACCCCGTGGGCACGCGCTGCAAGCAGGCACATCTGCAGCGACGTAAGCAGCGGTTCACGATCCGGCCGGTGACGCGTATTGAGATCTTTTGCCAAATCGTTGGTGCCCATAACCATCCCCTCAAGGCGGGGATGGGCGGCAATTTCAGCGGCGTTAAGAATACCCAAAGGCGTTTCCATCATCGCCCAAATCGGCAAGCTCGTTAGTGCCGCAATGGCATCTACATCTGCAGCGGAGTTCACTTTGGGAAGCAGAACCGCATCTGCATCTACAACACTCAAAACATCCTCACGGCCCCAAGTGGTATCAAGCCCGTTCACACGTACAATCCGCAAACGCGCGCCATAATCGGCTGTCGGAAGTGTTTCGGCTAATAAATCACGCGCAGGTACTTTTTCGTCGATAGCTACTGCGTCCTCGAGATCGAAAATGATCGCGTCGCACGCCAAACCTTTGGCCTTTTCAAGGGCGCGCTCCTTTGAAGCCGGAATATAAAGGACGGAACGGACGGGGCGCTGAGACATCTTTCACCTCGGTTGAGTAATTATCTTGCGCAGACATCGCATTATTCATGCGATGATTACAAGTACGAATTGCTGCGATGCAGCGTTTGACCCAAGTTAACCAAATGAAAAGGTTAGTATGGGATATGTGGCGCGTGTTTGTTTACGAGGAATTTTGGTATGAATTTATTGCTAGCCGCAATGACGTTAGCTGCGTCCAGTCAGCATTTGGCCCAATGCGGAAACAGGGCAACAATTGTGGATAACCTTTCCACGAAATACGGCGAGACACGACAATCTGTTGGCCTTGGCGCGGATAACGCTTTGGTCGAGATATTCGCTTCAAACGCCACGGGCAGTTGGACCATTACTGTAACCAAAGCGGGCGGCCCCACCTGCCTTGTTGCCTCGGGCCGTGCATTTGAAAAGACAGATCAGCTAAGCGTGACCGGCAAAAGCATTTAAGTTAGTGCGTCCCAGATCAGCTTGCTGCCAGTAATGACCAACAAAACATAGGTCAGCATGAAGAATGCGCGCTCGGAGATGATGCGATGCGCCCGAACACCAAGCCACGCCCCGATCAACGCAAACGGCGCGAGCAGCAGGTCAATATAAAGGGTTTGCCACGTAAAAACGCCCAAAATGGCGTAAGGAAGCGATTTGAGCGCATTGATCGCCCAGAATGTAAGAACCGTGGTCGCTTGATAGGTCGTTTTATCGAGCCGTTGCGCAAGCAAATACACAGCCACCGGAGGCCCGCCTGCGTGACTAACAAAGCTTGTGAAGCCTGCGACACAGCCAGATAAAACTCCGGCCCACCCCGGATACGCCTTCTCACGGCTCGGGATTAGGTTGCGTGCCTTGGCCAACTGAAACGCGACAAACAACAAAGAAACCGCGCCGATCAAAAAGCGAAACACATCAGCGTCTGCCACCTGATACAACCAAATCGCTAAAGCAATCCCCGGTAAACTGCCGATAATAAGACGGCGGGCTTCTTGCCAGTCCCATTTCCCCCAATAAGCCCGAAGGGCGGCAACATCGATGAGCATCAACAACGGCAACATGATTCCAAGCGCCATCGCCGGATCAAGCACAAGCGCGAGAATCGATGCAGCCGCAAAGGCCGCACCCGAGCCAAATCCGGCTTTTGAAATCCCCGCAAAGATCACTGCAGGTACCGCGAGAGCGAAAAACGAAAATGTCAGGTCCATCGCGGCTAAGCCTTTGAAAATTGTCGTATTGCCATTTCTTTACGTCAGCGCAGGTCAGCTCAGCAAGGGTGCGCATCCATTCAAAACCTTGCAAGCAACATACTTTGGGTCTAGGCACCGCCCTTGAAACACGACCCCCACAACTCACCTGACCGGAGATACTCACATGGCCAGACCTAAAATTGCCCTTATCGGCGCTGGACAAATTGGCGGCACGCTCGCTCACCTCGTAGCGCTGAAAGAGCTTGGCGACGTTGTTCTGTTCGACATTGCTGATGGTACACCACAAGGCAAAGCACTCGATATTGCTGAAGCTGGTCCGTCCGAAGGTTTCGACGCCACAATGAAGGGCACGACTGACTATGCAGACATCGCAGGCGCTGATGTTTGCATCGTAACAGCTGGTGTACCGCGCAAGCCTGGTATGAGCCGTGATGATCTTTTGGGTATCAACTTGAAAGTAATGAAGTCTGTTGGTGAAGGCATTGCGGCCCACGCGCCAAACGCCTTTGTTATCTGCATCACCAACCCGCTTGATGCGATGGTTTGGGCACTTCGTGAATTCTCTGGTCTGCCCCACAGCAAAGTATGCG
>Ga0209652_1003766_pt1 | contig 10965 bp, 4 predicted proteins | sample SaaInl74LU_5_DNA_FD_184641 | JGI IMG/M metagenome (GOLD analysis project Ga0209652, IMG submission 184641) | Marine microbial communities from expanding oxygen minimum zones in the Saanich Inlet - ESP_74LU_5_DNA (SPAdes) (version 2) | ecosystem: Environmental > Aquatic > Marine > Intertidal zone ...
CCACTAATGATGACATGTATCGCACTAGCACTATATCCTTTGTCTTCGTCCAACATGATGTTATTGCTATCATCGTTTACTGCCAGCACCTCAACAAAGGCTTTCCCAGAAAGTCCAGTTGTCCACTCAATTACGTTGCCACTTATGGTATTGTTCTCAGCAAAATAGGTGCGATTCGTATTTTTCACATCTGTGTAGTCTTTGATTTGGATACCAGCATACCCACCATCTTTCGACCTCGAGTTATTGATGATCTGATTGTTCGACACACTCACATGACTTGAGCCATGGATCCGTACACCGTAGGATCCGTTCTCAAGGACATCAACGCCTTTGATTTCGATATTGTAACACATCAAAAACAGAACTCCCTCTTTTCCATTCCGAGAACTTTCTCCACCAGCCACCATGATATTATGAGGTACGGGTATGTCAAAGCTACCACGCTGTACGACAATACCGCCCCCACCATTGTCGCGTGCAATGTTGTTTGAAAGCAGCAAATCATGCGTGGATGTAACGATGTTGAAACCATGACGATCGTTTTCATAAGCAATATTGTTCTTGTACACCCCATCAATAATATAGTCAGCCACAAAACCATCTTTACCATTGTGATGGGAGATACTGTCAGTAATGGTAAGCCGCTCATTTCTCTCATGCGGGTCAAAGCCATAACCAGAACAGTATCGCGTCTCGACACGGACAATCCAGACATCCTCATCCGTAATTGTACCTCCAGGTCTTCCTCCATTATAAAAGCCATCAACCAAGCCCTTGGTATTTTCTCTGTTTCCGTCCAGCGTAAGATCTGCAATGCCATAGTTCTTTGTTGCTTCTCCCCACGGAGAGCGAATGATGCCAGTGAGCTTATCATCCAGATCTTCATTCCACCCATCGACAACACGTAGGACGGTCTTGCCTATTCCATTTCCTTTCAGGAAAACGTTATCTTTCATTAGAATCGCACCATTGTCACCAGGCTGCTTAGAAATCCCAAAGGTGCCAGACTGCAGCACCACCATGCCCCCACCAGCTGCATGTGCCGCATCGATTGCATCTTGAATTGCAGCTCGGTTGTCTACAGTTGGGTCAGCAACAGCACCGAAGTCTTGAGCTTGATAAGCATCCGTTCCCGGGATGAAATTTACACTGCCACTGTCGTCTGAAAGGATAAAGAACTCTTGTGGTGCAGAGAAGTTATATTCAGGACGGAGTTTGATATCATCGACAGACACGTTTGCACCATCATCTGCCACGGTAAATTTAAATGTAAATGGGGCTAAGCTCAGGCACAGCAAGAGGAAGAATCCTAGCATATTAATTGTGATGGGGAAAGCAAAGAGGTTGCGAGCTTAAGCTTAAGCTGTAGATTTAGTAGAGACTTGCTTTCGCTTTCGGTTGCTGCGTTTTGCATTTCCGATTCCGATTTGCTGACCTGCTGACTCTAAAAGAGCGTCGAGGCGAGTCAACAATAACCAAACAGAGAGGTGGAGGTGATGTGGTACTCCAGGAGAACGTTGGGGTCATCGAGACTCACTCTAGCTTACTTTGTCTCACTTCGCCGTTCGCCGCCGGTCTCGAGTACCGCATCATTTTTTTGGTCGTGAAGAACGACAACTCTTCATCTATCACGCACTCATCACTCGCACTCATCAGTCATACCTATTCATATTATCATAGCTGGTCTTTAGACAAAGCACTAAGCCTAAAGTATTACCACCACACCATCTAAAGATTAAAGATTAGCTAGGAGAAAGCGCTATCAGACGGGGTATCTAAGAGTTGTCTAAAATTGTATAAACCGTTTCATGAGTCTCTAATGAGCGAGAGGACCGTAGAGGAAGAGTATTTTGTCTCATGGGGCATCGTGGGATGCGGGGCCGTGTGCGAGGCCAAGTCAGGTCCGGCCTTTTACAATTGTGTCGGCTCAAAACTCAAGGCTGTAATGAGTAGAGATTTTTCCAAGGCCCAGGATTTTGCGCTGCGACACTCCGTGGATAAAGCGTACACATCGGTCAGCGACCTGGTCAACGATGCGTCAGTTGATGCAGTGTATGTGGCAACACCACCCGGGGGTGATAGGGTTCGAATTGCTTCGTTGGTGGCTGCAGCTAAGAAGCCATGCTACATGGAAAAACCGCTTGGACGTGATGGAAAGGAGGCGAAGGAGATATCGGACGCTTTTGAAAAAGCAAATGTTCCTCTTTATGTCGCCTACTACAGACGCTGCATGCCCAAATTTGTCATGGCAAAGAAGGCACTTGATAAAAAGAAGATTGGCAACATCACTGGTGTAACTGTTACTTTGCACCAGTCAAGGCATAGACAAAACAAAACTCATTGGCGATACAACAAGGAAGCAAGTGGGGGTGGGTTGTTTATGGACATAGGCTGCCACATGCTTGATTTAGTCGAATTCATGATTGGGCCTATATTAAATCCGATTGGAAGGGCGTATAAAACTGTAGATGATCAAAACGTTGAGGACAATGTTCGAGGATGTTGGGAGCACATTTGCCCCTTCAATGGAAGTAGACTTGGAGGCAGCTGTGTATTCAATTTTAGTTCAGGTGGTGAGATGAGAGATGAAATAGAAATCACTGGAACTGACGGACGCATGCTCATTTCTTGCTTTGACACTAAGCCCGCCGAGATAAGAATCGGCGCAGATGAAATCATCAAATTAGAGGAGGAGCACCCCTCGACTGTTCAACAGCCAATGATCCAACTTGTAACACAAGAATTGTTTACACGTAAAGAATGCAATGTAAATATGCAACCTTCTGATCTAGACCCCAACATATATCTTTGCAGTGGAGAATCAGCAGTCCGCACGTCTGTTGTTCTGGATAAGTTGCTCGGGCGAGAAAAATGGAGCGATGACTACATTATCATGCAGTCTTAAAAAACATGAGTTATTCCTAATTTACAAATCGAATGAGTAGTAAAAGTACAGTCTATAAAAGCTATTGAGCCACATCTATTTCCCACAAAGCACTCATGACATCGCCTCATCAAACATCGGAATGTGGTCGTATCGTTCGCTTGTGTTCATTGTCAATTGAGAACACATCAGCGCCAAGCGATTCTCTATGACAGTGGGCGTCGGAAATTCTTGCGCTTGCATTTGAACCCAAGCGTCCAATTCATCTTCCGAGGCACGTCTCAGAAAAGAATCTGGGAGGGCTGGACTCTTTCCATTGGTACCTTTCACGAATGTTTCCCTCACATGATTCTCGACAGATAGCTGCTGTAGACGGGGCAGCTCTGACGTAACAGACTGCAAACCGTGCACAGCTGCGTGTATAAGAATTACAAGGTCGTGAATCCAGGGGCACCACCACACCGGGACACCCATAGTGTGCTTTCGCATAGTCGGTCCTCGGAGAAACTCAGTCAAATCATTGAGTGGAATACCTCCACCAACAATGAACCTGATAGATTTCATCAACCTGACTCTACGGAGGATTGTGTAAGCATTGGACACTGCTTGCTCAGAGTGATCAGATAGTCGAACAAAAGGGTCGGGTAAAGGGCATAGATCTTCAACTGCTGGACGTGCAACATAGACATCACTTTTTCCTTGGTCGGCAGCAAGTTTGGTCTGTTCTCCAGCAAGTTTCAAGCACAGACCGAGGCAATGAGGAAGCAGCACCGATCGAAGGTAGTCTTCCAAAGGCTCTACCTTCTCTGGCCAATCAACCTCCGCCTTTTGGTACACAGAACCGAATGCATCCTTCATGGAGAAGAAATGATCTGGTGCGCTTGTTGCCAAGAAAGAGAGCGAAGGGTTGCTCACGCATTCTTTCCACAAATCGATATCAACACTCGAGAACTTATCAGACAAGCCAGATGCGGGAAATCCACGTTGGAGCAAAGTCACACATATTGAAGCACGAAGATCTGTATTTGCTTTGATATAATTCAAGTCAGGCTTCTTCTTGATTGAAGCAGTTGCTTCTCGACTATCGGCCGAACCGCTTGGCTTACTTTCAACCACATCCGCAGCCTCACTATTAGTGTTAGTGCTGTTTCCAATTGTGGTCAGTTTTTGTTGTTGCACCTCTTTGATATCACTACCAGCACGACCACGATCCAATTTTTCACTGCGGGCAAGGATATCGATAACAGAATCCTCAGCTTGTAGTATCCCTCCAAGGGCGAACCTAGTCACAAGAAGCGGTACGTTTGGACCTCGCTGGTATCGCGACGAGTCAGCCCCTACAGAAATGCTTGCAAGATCTGAAGATGCAGCACCAAGAAAGTAGTCCGATGAATGATCTTGCGGACGTTTATCCGATCCAGAAAGACCACCTGCGAACAGAACTTGGTTGCTCTTGTCCGACGTACTACAAATCGGCGATTCCAACTGACGCATAACCAATCTGTTCCTGGAGATCACAGATTCATTGCCAGTTCCTTTCTTGCCCTCCTTAGGAATCTCTTCGGTCGAACTATCTACTAGCATGGGATTCAGTTCCTCGCAAGTTTCCAATTTCTCCACTATTCGCACGAGCAAACGATCAAGATATGTTGCATCGGGAAGAGGAAGTGAACAAATTACTGTCCCTTTTTTGCGTGCTTTTGACGACACATCAAGTGATTTGCGATACGATTCCAATGTGGCATCTTTGAGGCGAGGTAGGGAAATGACATCGTCATCATCCATCTTCTGAGTCTCTAATTGGTACGCCTCTTTCGCAACACTATCACCAGAATTCTTGTTAGCGGCAATCACAGCAGCAACAGCAGCTGTTGTTTGTTGCTGGAACTTGATCTTCATTGTTTCGAGGGCTTTATCAAATACGCGCTTTGCCGCATCCGCTGCATGATCAAAACGACGATAAGATTCGGACTCGACTTTATTGTACTGGACGTAAGCATTCATTCTGTTTAGAAATGGAAGTTCTTCGTCTTTCCTCATCCCGTCGTAATTGCCGAGGCCATGGATGAAAGTGCCAACAACAAGGCCAATGTCACAAGACCAGTCCCACCACGGTGCACACGAAACAGTAGATTCGGAGATTGACGAGTACAATCGCGTACCAAGAGCATGTAAAAGCTCTTCGGTTGTAACATGACGTGCTTTCAGATCCAAATCCAGAGCAGATACATCTCGTGTAAGACATCCCCTCCGACCTAGTTCTTCAGGACCAAGATCACCAATAATCCTATCGACAGCCACCTCAACAACGCTATTCAATCTTGATAAAAAGGATAACCGATGGAGTGAGCGAATCGCCGCCCCCTGTCTCAGCTCAGAGAGAAACATGGGCTCAACAAGACACAGCGGCATACGAACAAAAGCTTCATGTGCCTTCACCCGCATATGCATGCACAAAGCGGAGAGAACACTATCGCATATCCATTGAAAGTCTTTTCCTGGACATACCCAAGGTTCGAGAATTTCACGAAGATTCTTTCGCACTACTTCATCCATGCCTTCTGCTGATACTTCGCTGCAGTCAATATTAGATAAAAGAGACATTGCAACTTGCAACCCTAGCTGATAAACATACGAACGCGTGAAAACCTCAATGTCTTGGAGCGGAAGACTCGTGAAGTTGGAGTCATGGCGGACCTTGCAGAAACGACCAAAGCCAAACCGCAATATTGCGTTGATGGCCCGGTTCCGCTGTGACGTATCCCAAGCCTGCTTTACTCTCTCAAATACGGGATCTTCATGCTCTGCTCTCTTCAACATTCTTTTCCGATCAGTTTTTCGTTCGTTGTAGACAACTTTGACCTCTTTTACTCTCCTGCTCTCAACCTTACTCTCTTGCCGGAGTTTGTCTTTGATGGCCGCAAGTCTTTTCTCCTTAAGCTTCTGCTTCAGTTCCAGCGCTTCTTGCTTTTCCTTTAGTTTCATCTCTTTCTCTTCTCTTTCCGCTTCCTTTCGAAGGAATTTCTCGAGTTTCGCTATCTCCTTTTCTTCTTCCTCCTCCGCTTTTTGCATGGCAATCTCCTCTAGTCTCCTTCGCTCAGCCTCGATGTCTTCTGCTTGTGGGTCAAACGCCTGGACTTGTTTTCTATTTCGCTTGCTACCATCGCCAATGATTAGAGCCAATGTAGGATCCATCTCTTCCGGAGGTGCTTCTAGGCCCACAGCCTTCGACCAGAACTCTGGGTCATCCAGGTCAACATCTTTTCCGTCTCCATCTCCCGAAGCAACAAAACTTGCTTTGCTGAAGCTTCCGAGGCCACTTGCCAGTGTTGTCGATGCAGACTCTCCATACGTAACTTTTCGTGAGCTCTTTTCAAGCAACTGATCGATGTCTGTCTCCATAAATTGTTCAGCCTCCTTATCGTCATCTTCATTGAACACATCATATGCACCCTTCTTCAACAGCGAATCAATTTCCTTCGCCTGTTCTTCCCTTTCAGCCTTCGACTTCCTTTTGGTAGAACTTTCTTCTGAATCAGCATTCTGTCGCTGATGAGCCAACACTGCCCGATCAAGCCCTAGTTTCAAACTTGCACTGTGAAACATGTGCATTTCGTAAGTTTTCGCTGTCAGTAGACGGTACACCCGGACGGGTCTCGTTTGCCCAATTCTATGCGCACGTGCCATAGCTTGCAGATCATTCTGCGGATTCCAGTCAGAATCAAAGATGATAACAGTATCTGCAGCGGTCAAGTTAAGTCCAAGACCTCCTGCACGAGTGGACAGAAGCATCACAAACCGCTTGAAGGACTCACGCCGGAATCTATCCACTGCAGCATTTCTTGCCGACGCAGAGGTAGAACCATCGAGTCTTTCATAGCGATAATGATTCAGCTGCAGCAACTCTTGAAGCAGATCCAATACGCGGACCATTTGGGAGAAAATAAGGACCTTATGCCCCCCACTAAACAACTTTGGAAGAAGCTTCGATAAGAGCACAAATTTCCCAGACGACTTGACGAGCTGTTCTCCAGTGAGCTTTGCGTAATCAACAGGGAGTGTGAAGTTCTTGTTGTTACCAGAAGATATCTTCTTCTCATTTTCTGCCGCATCTTCGATGATACGATCCTCTGCACCACGGATCAAGAAGGGGTGGTTGCAACACTTCCGTAGCTCCATAACCACATTCATAAGACTAGGAGCATTGCTTGGTTTGGCACCCTTGAATAAAAAGGCAGTGTTCCTATCATAGATGGCTTTGTAGAATTGTTTTTGAATCGGAGTAAGCGAAACTTCGAGGATCGTCTCCTCCTTCGGCGGAAGAGCTTTCTCAACATCTTCTTTTACACGCCTTAATAGATACGGCCTCAAAACTGTATGAAGATTTGCTACTTGTTCAGCATCTTGCAGTTGTCCGAATTTCCCAACGAACTCATCCCTTGAAGCAAACGACACAGGTTCACAAAAGTGGAGCAATGCCCACAATTCCTCCGTATTATTCTGTAATGGCGTTCCAGTCAACAATAAACAAAAATCTCTGGGCACAGAGAGAAGGTCTTCGAACAACCTTGACTTGATGTTCTTCAATCGATGCGCCTCGTCAACAATTAATGCCTTCCACTGTATTTTTGAAAGGACGTTGACATCTTTAAGGACAACTTCGTAAGTCGTAATGAGAAGCTGGAACTTGGTGATGTGCTTTCGTTTCAGGTCTTTAGCTGTTTCCTTCGATTCGAATTGGTCTGTGTAATAGAACTCGTTCTTTACCAAGAAATCCCTAGCGTCTGCACTGCCATGGTAGACAACAGTATTCATGTCTGGAGCCCATTCTTTAGTCTCTGACTCCCATTGACTAACTAGAGACAAAGGGGCCACAATCAAGAATGGACCACGAACATGAGCTCGTGGTGTTCTTTGAACCTGTGTAAGAAATCCAATGGACTGAATGGTTTTACCTATAGGGGGATGGAGGGGATGATCAACTATAACGTGAGAGGTCGAACACAGAAAGAATGTAGCAATGAAGTGTTTTTACCAACGCACCTAATCCCATTTCGTCTGCCAAAATGCATGATCGCTTATTGTGCCAATTCCATGTCAACCAGTTGACTCCTTCTAATTGGTAGCCTCGAAGCTTGTATTCCACACCTGGATCTTTCTCAACGGTGAGATCGATGTCTTCTTCACCATCCAACTTTGCGATGGGGCGTTCCACCGAGGACACCCCAAAGAGTGGCGACTCGTTCATTTTCTTGAAATCCTTTGGATGCGGATGGGGAGCTTTGCATATTTTATTGACTTCGGCAGGAGTAGGCGCCTTCTGACGCAACCAAAAATCTTCAACTTCGTTGACAAAGTCCCTCTTGATATCAGCCCAATACTCCCAAGTGATCTCAGTTAATTGGAGACCCTTCCATCTCACAATGTAACGGACATTATCTTCAGGGTCCCATTCTTTCTTCTCATCAATACCGGCCTCCTCTAAGACTTCATCGTTTTTCTCGGCGTGGATCGGAGCCTCCCCCTTTAGCCATCGTTCCTCTTCTTCATCCTCTTCCTCACGCTTCTTTAGTGCTTGATGTTCGTCCCGAAGATTGATCGCCCGCTGTCGAGCAAGGACATTCATGTCCAACTTATTCTCATCGCATCCAAGAATTCTTTCGACCTCAAGATGAAGAGGAGAGAAATAGTCCTCTTGATCTTGTACATCTTCCTCATCGTCCGAGTGATTTACCTCAGGCATTTTTTTATTAGATTCACTTTTACCTCTCATTGGCGACTGCAAGTGATGAGAATGATGTACTCCAGGCATCGCTGCAGCCTTGCGTTCATCCTCTAAATCCTTCTTCCAATTCTGACCAAAAGCAAGTGCCTGATTTTGAAGGTATCGACTGATCTTTCCTCTTGCAGCACCCGCTTGAGATGAGTGATCAAACTTTTCAAGGTCTCGCTTTGTTTCCCAAGAACAGTGCAAGTAAGACCTTCCACGCCATTTGACAAGAAACACTTCTTCACGTTCTGTGCTTGACTTGACGACTTTAAAGGATGGGGATGGCAGTCCCTCTTTCTTCGATCTGTTCAGCTCTCGTTTAGCTGCCACCTTCTTCACATGGGGACAACTACCTGGATTGATTCGAGACACTTCCATTCGTTTGCGAAAACCGTTCTTTGTATCGACAATTGCATCATCCCTCAATGTCATTGCCTCACCATATTCAAGCGAGTGCGTACTTGCTTTTTTTCTTGCAGCAGTACCAGTAGCCGCAGCTGGTGCACCATCGCCCGCATCTGGGGGAGGCTCACAACATTCAAGATTCACCACTGGACGTGTCGTCCACGCAAGAATCTTTTCAATGACAAATACATGCAGAAATTGCTCCCTCGAGTACCAAAGACTGCCAATCGTGCCATTTGGAGGGCCCTCAACGTCGTAAATGCTCTCGCCATTTTCATCTCGAATCAGCATACCTTCCGTTGCTTCTTCCATTTCTTCATCTTCCTCCTCTCCACCTTCCAAGTCAGTGGAGGAAGATTGTCCCTTCTTCTTCTTCCTAGCAATACGACGTTTCTCCCGCTTCTTCTCCAACCTCTCCTCCTCACCACTTGTCATCAAATCATCCGAGTCGGTACCAGATCCATCATCGACGTAAATACTGCTACTCTTTCGTTTCATTCCACGGCTAGATGACCGACTGGGTGGTAAAGGAGAGCGACTAGAGGACCGTCGTACTGCTGATGGTTTACGAGAGGATGATCCCTCCGAGGAGGGTGTTGGCGACGACTCGTCGTACTTGGAGGAGCCTTTTCGCCTACGGGTACTGCCACGGACTGGGGAGTCTATCCCTCCATTGTTCAAAGGTACTTGACTCAGATTGATTTTGATAATGAATGGATCCTCACTCTTGATGTGGATGTAAGAGCGTTTCGAATTGACAGCTGACGGTAGTAGTCTACCCCTCGTGGATGGACGAGAGGAAGATGTCTTCTTTCGTTTTTCTGCAGGTGGAGGAGGAGGCTTTGAAGCAACTTCGACCTGGGGTGCGGCAGCCTCACTGTTGGAAGGAGGAAGTGATGATTGATCTTGTTGTTGTTGAGATCCCTTTTTGGGGATTGTGAAATCCATTCCATCCATCGTTTTCAAGGTTCAGAAAAAGGCTACTGTTTCCAAGGAAAACTCTTGCTCGCTCTGTGTAGATGAGACGAACATTTCGAAACAAGCGGTGAGCATTTGATGCAAAGAACATGATTAGTTAATATCATAGAGTAGTAGGAGTAATCAATATGCTCAAAAGATACACAAAAAAGGCACCAGCACTCAAAACATGGGGTTTCAGACAGTGTGGGCATTGGTATCCAGTGTCAAAAAATTTCTTATTGTCTGCTGAAGAATAAGTCCTAAAGGATGTGCACCGTTCCAGTGGCGTCTTCTATCCTACCCAATCCCAAAGATTAATAGAAAATGTTCACCATGTGCACACCCCAATATATTAATGTTGACACAAGTTCCTAAATCCTATCTCTGTACTGCCTTTCAGCATCAAGCTTTCAAGGATGATTTTTTAATGCTCTAATAAGTATGATTTCTCTTATAACGAACACGCCATAGATGACAAAGCTGCGCACACCGACAACACCGAACCGTCATGACACCGGCAGCGGCACGGCCGGCGGATAGGGCGGCAGTTGTTGACACCGCGACACATCATGGGTGCACTTACATTATATAGGTAGGCTAGGGGCGGCGTCAGGGGTTGGGCGTCGACGCTAAGATAACATCCGACAACAGCACGACAGGGGGGTTGAAGAGTATCGATGATGTTGTTGTTGTTGCGTTGCATGCAGCGCTGGCGCAAGCAACCGAATTGCCATTGCGAAAAGGGGTATTTAGGGGGGTGGGACAGACAGACGGCTAGGGGAAAAGATCTCATCATCGTGGCGATCTCCTTGCTTTTTGAAAGTAAAGTGGTGCAGCGCGGTGGCTTTGAGACAGGTGTCTCGAATCTTTTTTCCTTTCTCGCTCCAATCTTCCGCTCACAAGTTTGGCACACAAAACTCTTCGTCATCATGGTGGAAGAAGT
>Ga0209652_1003769_pt1 | contig 10961 bp, 9 predicted proteins | sample SaaInl74LU_5_DNA_FD_184641 | JGI IMG/M metagenome (GOLD analysis project Ga0209652, IMG submission 184641) | Marine microbial communities from expanding oxygen minimum zones in the Saanich Inlet - ESP_74LU_5_DNA (SPAdes) (version 2) | ecosystem: Environmental > Aquatic > Marine > Intertidal zone ...
AGAGAAATGTGACAAAATTTAGGTGCGTTCGCACGAGAAAGCAGAAAATGTACCACCAAAGAAAGCACTCCTTTGCACACGACTTGTCGCAAGCAAGCTCAGCTCAAACCCAGTCAAACACCAGTCGTTGCTGCTTGAGCTGCCTCCTCTCGTCGGAGTTAACTGTTCGTGGTTCATTTCATTTGGCAGCAGACTGCTTGTTGGTGGCTACATAGTTCGAAGAAGGCTGGCATCATATTGGCACGTGACATGCATAAAATGATATCTAACAAAACTCTGAGATGCATCGTCATTCTTGCAATCGCTGCTCTGGGCTCGGCATCATCATTGCGCAGTAATAACAACAATGCTAATCATGTTGAACAATCATCTTATACGCATCAATTCTCATCACGCCTTTTGCAAAATGATGTCCAACAACCAACAAACAGCAGTGGTGGCAGCGAGAGTGGCAGCACTCTCGTCATTGTAGGAGCAGTCGGAGCAGTTATATCCATCCTCATCTTAATTGGAGGGGTATGCTATGCAAAGCGATCATACAGCTCCGATAACAATAACAACAACGGGCCTGGAAGACGACAATATCTGAATGATACCATGGAAGAGAAGGAGATGAGTAATATCATTAGTAGTATGGAGAAAAATGCGGCAAAGAAAGATAAGGGGGGAAGCGGTGGTGGAAGTAGTTACTTCAAACGCAGCGGTAGTGGTAGCAAGGGTGGGTCGGGGACGGCAGTGGTAAATAATGGAAGAGCTGATGCAGCTGCTGCTGCTGCTTCTGGAGAGTCGGTAGGCTACGAATCAGATGTTCCGCCGCCACCTCCAGAAAATTTCATGAATGATGAACAAACATCCGATGATGAGTCGGATATGCACTACAATGGAATAGGTGCAGGAAATAGAAGCAGAGCTAACACCGGAGACGATGACATGTCCTTTGCATATAGTGTCGATCAGAGTAGCATTGCTCCGTACAACAGGCAACAACAGAATAATTCTATTGATCCATACATTGGTGGTGCAGCAGCCTTGCAATCCTTCCAGAATGAAAAGGGAGGCGTGTTTGAATGGAATGAGGATGGTACTAAAATGGTCTACACTCCTGCCATGGGGGATGATGAGAAAAAGGCTCAGAATGGGTTTGTGTATGATGAACGGAAGAAGAAGTGGGTAGTGTCAAAGCAAGTTGTGGGTGCAAAGGGTGTGAGTTTCAAGCCTACTACTAGTGCCAATGACGGTAAAAGTTCAGCAATGATGATGACAGAATCTCCAAAAGAATTGCAAAGGACTCATTCGGATGCTTCGACTAGGTCGTATGGAAGTGGTACAACGGGAAATTCTGGGTTGACTGGAATGGGGAGTGAATTTACTTTTGGTGCTGTAGGAACTGACTATTCTACTGTCCGCACAAGATCTGGAACTACATTTGTCTCTACTGGCATCGCAATACCATCACCGAGTAATGCAGGGGGAGGACAAGAAGTTGAGGTGGAAGGTGTTTCAGCTATTGATCGACTTATGTTGATGGACGATGATGATTTGAGCAATGGTTCTAGTGATGAAGGGCATTCCAATCTTGGTCATGTTGCTGGTGATATGGGCCAGATCGATGATGAACCTGGAATGATCATACCGAAGAAGACTGTCAGCCGTCTAAAAAGCAACACTATCAAAGAGGACACACCATTTGATGAAGTTGCCAAACCTCGTCCCAAGCCTGTTCCTAACTTCGATAGTAGTCCTAGGCATTTTGTGAGGAAGAATAGGAAGCCATCGTTTGGGAGGCGAGTTTGAATAGAAGAGTATGTAAAATAATAGTCTCATCTCTCAAGTATCTCTTCCAAGTATGCACAATTTTAGCTTAAATCTACCAAAGAAGCCTACCAATGAAATCAATTGTAAAACATATAGTATGGTTCTCAAGGACTTATTTAGTCGAGATCAAAGTCCTCAGACGCCTCTGATAGTTGCGGCTCTACTAATGCAGGTTGTGCATCTTCAATATTATCCAACAGATCAGTTTTCTCTTGTTTCGGTGCAGAAATCACCTCATTTGTTGATTCCTCGTCTTCTTCATCTTGAGTGGTATTTTGCCAAATTTCACCCTTCTCAGGGTCCCACGTTGCTGTTGGCGGCGGTTTTGAGATTGGTTTTGTTTCTGCCGCTCTCGCATCAGTGCTACTTGATGGAACTGATTGTTGTTCTTGCTGCTGCTGTTGTTGTTGTTGTTTTCCCGCTTGTTCTGTTGTTGGTGGCGTGTAGTCACCACCATCGTATGTTGCTCCATATCCAGCAGCGGCAGTTGCCTCGTTAACTCTTGTATCAAAGTCTGCCAATCCTGCATTTTCGTCCACCTCGGAAACGCAAAAGATTGTACATGCTAGGCAACAAAGAACCAATCCTCCAGCGGCAAGGAAGGGCGATATGATAACCAGCCATGAATAACCTGCGCCTTGCATTTTGCCAACCAATACACAGAGTAAAACGAGGAAGAAACATTGTGTGCAACAGGTGCCTAAAACCCGATAGGCTGCCTGTGCCACTTTTGTCTTGAGCTCTTCTTTCTCTTCATCTGTGAGAGGGTGATCATCGTCATTTTTTGCGTCCTCATCCATCTGTGCGTAACCCTGCTCAACATCGGCATTTTGATCAAATAGCGAGGGATCTCGCTTTGCCGCCTCGGCCTGGACCTCTACCCAATTCTGAAATGACGATCCAACAATGCATACAACCATGACAAATATAGGGATGAAGACAATCCACCAGCTCCACTCCTTCCCAAGATCCAAATTCAATACCATAAGCACTGTAAACACAACTCGTGCTAAAATCCTCACAACATCCATCTTGGCCTCAGCTTTGATCCGACAGGCTGCATCATACACCGGGCCACTCTTGGCAGGCACCAAAATGAAACGACGATGAATATCCTCCCTCTCGAATGCGTTACATGCAGCAAATTTTTTACCAATGGCCAATTCCAACTCAGCATGAGTGACAATATTAATCATTGTCAATGAAATCTTTTTCTTCAATGCCATTACTTCCCAAAAATACAATGGGATAAAGACAGCCCACCACGGAAATGCAATGATTGCATCCATTTTCAGAGCCAAAAGGACTTGGAATAAGACCAAAAACACAAATCGGACCAATGCCGACACACGCTTCTTCATGGGGAGAGGATCCACCCATTCTTCTTCAGGGATGTGCTCCGGTCGTTTGATTGGTCCCATCATAATCACCCGTGTGTGGTAGAACAAAATAAAGACATCCCAAATCCACAGAGGTGTGAGGACCGCCACCCACTTGGCCCCACCAAAAGTCCCATCGGCCATGAGACAAATTAAAATGGGCAACAAAAACACCGCTACATAAATCGCCAGAAAGATGGCAAAAATCTTGGATCTATCCAAAATACTCGAGGTGGCAAAGTTATGCGCCAACTCCTGCGGATCAATCGACAATGGATCCTCCATCCATTTCATCCCCCGTTCGCCAATGGCGTCATAGGTTTCTCGCCGACGTGGATCCGAGAGGACTTCGTAGGCGTTCCTCATTCTTGTGAATCGATCTCTGTCGTCGGCGGTGACGGTTTTGCCCTTTTGGGCGAGTTTGTCCGGATGCATTTGGAGGGATTGGCGTTTGTAGGCTCGTTTTAGTTCGTCTTGGGTGGCGTGTTTGTCGACGGATAGGAGGTCGTAGAAGGATTCCTCCTCGGATTGGCGGGAGGAGAGGAAGCTGCGGCAGCAGCACAGGAAAAATGCGATGTCGAATCTCATGGTTGCCAGGCCTGCAGCTATATCATCCTCCTCTTGCTACTGTTAGTAGTGTATTTTGTTCTTCAGCGATATATTTCTCTGGTCATTGCAAGCGGGGATTGTGTCGGTGGTTGGTCGGCGGGCTCGGCGTGGTTGTGTGATGAATCGTGTCTCATAACGGAAGCGTAGGAGAAAACAAAACTTCCCGCCGACATCATCAATGCACTTCACTCTCACTCTCTTGTTGCTTTGCTCTCGCATCCATGTGATAGTACTTTTGGTGAGCCTCTCCAAATTTTGAGGCTGTCTCGATTCATTGGTTGTCCATGCGTACACACATCTTATGCACGGCTGTTGAACAAGACTACAATAATACATACTTGCTGAACAAAGCACTCTCATACGACCAGGCGGACATAAAAGGTCAATAGCCACTACAAACCAATTTGATCCAAACGTGAGAGGAGCAAATGCCAACCAACAGTAGAAGCAAGCGTCGATCAATTGCAATCCTTGCAGGATTAGGCATCAAGTCCAGCGAGGCCCGATCATGGTGGAGCATTAATCTAGCTGAAATTGAAAACATACAAAGTGATGATCCAGTCTTTAAAAAGTCGTCCCAACTATTATTGGAGGATACATACTTTCTCTATGGGCATGGAGATACTAATAATTTGAACACTGCAATACCAACACTACCAAGCATTGAAGTGTTTCCTCAACAACAACAATGGCCGAATCATAACGCATCGGTGTCACCAGTCCAAACAGCGCCCACAATAATTACAAGCAATCCTGTGGTAGTTTCAGCACCCCCGGTCAATCCACCAACTTTGTCTCCTTCCATGACACATCAGGTAGCTAATGGAGGTTGCCCTCCTGAACACAAATTGCATCGATTGTGGCTTTACGATTCGTATGGTGATGCTCAGCATGGTGATGGATGGGGCACGACAACGCTTCAGATTAGGGAACAGTTATCATCTGATGTAATCTTTGAGGGCACTCTTGATGCAGAGCTTGGAGCTATTCGGTATGCTGCTACTGCTGATGCTAGTATGGTGGATGGACACGCCAAAAACCACGACGATCAACAAAGACGGCTCGAGGACACTAGTGAAGACAACGGAGTTTACATCTGCTTGGATGAAAATGCTTGTTACGTTGGTGAGATATTGGGAGGCACGTTTACAGAAGAATGTTCGTGGGAAGTAACAAAAGTGGAGTTGGAAACGGGAAACAATGTCGGTTTGGTTGCGAAAGGCGTTGGCGGTGGATTGGGAACGTGTGAATTTGGCTTGACAGATAGCTGTGTTCACTCTTGTGATGGTAAGTTTTTTACTCTCTGCTTGACCTGTTTCTTTTGAGTCACTTGTGAGCAGAGCAAAGATTGACCCATAATTTTCGTCTTTCAAACTGCAGGCACGGTCCAAACAAATCAACCTACAAAGACTCCAACGACTCTTCAACCCAGCAAAAGTCCAACAATCAGTCCATCAGGAGAGCCATCAGAATCACCTACTAGATTCAAAACAAAGAGGCCGACTATGCCACTGGCTGCCGAAGTCTTGCCACAAGATATATTATACGGGGTAGATGAGCTCAATCGTGTCAAGAATATTCTACTAAGTGCATCTCCCTCTAGTGGACCGGCACTAATGGACCCAAGCTCTCCTCAATCCGAGGGCTTTGCATGGATCTACAATCAGCGTCATGACTTGTCGGATGAAGAACTGATACAGCGATGGGTTCTAGCTTCTTTTTACTATGGTGCAAATGGAGATGATTGGATTGTCAAGGATGGATGGCTTACTTCACAAAGTGAATGCAGCTGGTATGGAGTCTCGTGTCTAAATGGCGCTGTAAGCAAACTGGAGCTAGAACAAAATAGATTGGCAGGCTTTCTTGTCCCAGAGATTGCCTTGTGGAAAAAGGATCTGTACGTCATATCGTTGGGAAATGATTATGATGCACCATCTGAGGAAAAGAATACATTTGTCATGCCATTGCCATCAGTATTGGGTGAGCTTACCTATCTGAAGTTTCTCAACCTTGAACATGTCGGTTTGGTCTCAAGCATCCCGGAAGGCTTCTTTATGAATTTATCACATTTACAATCTTTGTATTTGAACAATAATGCGATCACTGGGTTTTTGCCAAGAAGCATCAGGCACTTATCCTCTATTGAAGTACTATGGTTGGGAGGAAACAACATGGACGGGCCTATTATCTCTGAGATTGGACATTTGACATCTCTAAAGGATCTCTCTTTAGAAAACAACTTTCGTGAAGACTCAAGCGGTAACCGAGGCTTCGTCGCTGCATTGCCATCAGAAATAGGGAGTTTGACGAACTTGGAAATCTTGTCTTTGGCAGACAATGCTCTTTCGGGCCAGCTGCCTTTGCAGATGGGAGATTTGATCTCATTGAGACAGTTACGCTTGCGCAACAACTTTTTTGAGAATCAGCTTCCTACAGTCTTGGGTAAGCTCGAGTTGTTGGAAGTGTTGGATATTTCCCACAATTGGTGAGTCATTAATGTCGTGATTGTTCGACTGCATTGTATCCTATCTGTGCTAACGCAAGTGTTTGCTTCCACTCAAATTTACCAGGCTCTCCTCAACAATACCTCCTGAGTATGGCAACATGGTTAGCTTGACAACCTTATCATTAGAGTCAAACTACAAAGATCAAAACGGATACTTCACGTGGGGAATCAATGGCGAGCTCCCGATTGAGCTTGGAAAATTGAAGAATCTTCAACATCTCCGTATCAATGACAACTACCTGACTGGCACCTTAATCAGTGAGATCGGGCAGCTCTTCCTTCTTGAAACGTTGCACCTTCAAAACAACTTCTTACAGGGGCCAATCCCTGAAGTGTATTCCAACTGTGTAATGCTAAAGGAGGTTCTGCTGGAAGACAATAGTATTGATTCGCAGTTTGGAATGCCAGAAGGTATCTGCCGCCTTCCAGAACTGGACTTGGCAAAAGTTGATTGCTCGCTGTCTTGTACTTGTTGTCACGGATGCTAAAGAGAGTGCTGCATCTGATTATATTATATGTAATATTTAAACGCAATTCATTTTACGCTGCATTCGTTGGCTTTTTCTAACGTATTTAGAGCTGGTCTTTACTTTGCTTGGGTTGGATTGGATTAGATTGTTGTACACAGGGTCGGTCAAACTATGCGAAAGCACACGGTTCTTTCTCCCTTTGCCGATAATCGAATCACCACAAAATCCGATGAGAAGCCTCGAATCGTGCACACCGACGCGACGCCCCAAGCCCCAACCCCCAATAAGACTCCTCTTCACCATAAGAAAGCACCTGCAGGTAGTAGCTATTGCAATAAGGGAATAAGGGGAAGTAAATTACGCATTTGTGCCAACGTGAAAGCAAGAGACCTGAAGGACGACCAACCTCTAATTATTACCATTGCCATCGTTTAAAAAGTGGTGGTTCTCATTTTTATTCAACAATGGGTCTGCGACGAAAAGGTGTAACAAGGTCGGCTGCTGCCGGTGCCGTTGCCCCTGACGGCGGAAAGAGGATCAAAGGAGGCCGGTGCATCGTTTCATCTCTTCTTCGACCGAGTACAATATTGTCTATTGTTCTCAGTCTGATTCTATTGGGATTCTGTGCATACTTGGGATTCCTAATCGGGGATCACATCGGGGAGAATTACAATCTGCGAGGAGAAGAGGTAACCCCGAAGGCTGTTGCTGTTGAGGATGATGAGGCGTACGCCGAGTTACTCAAGTATCCACCCCCACCTCAGCGTAGGGGCATCAGAAGTAACCATCCTTGATTGGAAGTTGGTGAGTTAGACACATCACATGCATGCATGCAACTCAACATCTTAAGAAGAGGGCCTGTATAATATTGATAGAACATGTGGCGCATACATGGCAACAGAAGATAGTGCAGGAAACACCATCTTTTGATAGCTTGTGATTGTGACCATGAATGTAGATTTTAATTGTAAGTCTATTATTACTTTTAGAAGACAAATATTGCGTTTCCTCCGCTCTTGCCTCTTGCTCTTGTACTGGAAGGTGATAGCTACTCTCTTTCAGTTGAAAATCGAGAGTCAACATTAAACATCGTTGATTGTGGAAGATCAAAGTCGCTTAGAATGGAAGAAATGAGAACGTTGTTACAACACCGGCCACTGCTTGAGCTACTGACTCAGCTACCGGGGCAGCCGTGTCGGCAGAGTCAATTGCACCTGCTAGAGAGTCTCCTGCTGCTATAGTTTTGCTTGCGAGTTCCTCCACCACATTCGAAGCACTTGCAATGCCAGTTTTAAGGTTCTCGATATGATCTGAGGCGTCACCTGCATGTTTTTCTGCATTGCTTGTAACGACAGCTTTGATATTATCTGCAACGTCTCCTGCTACGTTTCCGCTACTTTCAATCGTAGGTGAAGCAGACGATGGAGCAATGACTTCTTGAGAAACGTGAACTTTCTGAACATGGTCAGTACTGGCAGTTGTTACTTCATGCGAGTCAGCAATGCTTTCTCCGCCGCCAATTTCCTTCGTCGTAGTCTCTTCAGGCAATTTCACATTCTCGATTTTCTTGTCATCCTGAATCTGTTTCACATCTGATAGCTCGGGAGAAGTGCTGGCACTCTTCTCCACGGTATCAGCTTTTTCAACTTCAGTGCTAGTTGTTGTCACTAAATTATCGTCTGAAGCTTGCACAGATTCTTTTGGTTCGACTTCTTTCGGTGATGGTGCCGGTGCCTCAGAGATTGTCTTTTCAGCAGCTGAATCCGAGCCTGAATTACTTTCGACTTGTTTTGGTGCTTCAGTTTTGACCTCTTTTGGTGCTTCGCTTTTGATCTGCTCTTTTGGCGGCTCCGCAACTTCAGGTGCTGCTTCAGTTTTGACTTCCTTTGCTGCTTCGCTTTTGATCTCTTTTGGTGGCTCCACAGCTGTTGGTGCTTCAGATTTGACTTCCTTTGCTGCTTCGCTTTTGATCTCTTCTTTTGGTGGTTCTACAACTTCGGGTGCTGCTTCAGTCTTGACTTCCTTTGCTGCTTCGCTTTTGATCTCTTCTTTTGGTGGCTCTACAACTTCGGGTGCTGCTTCATTTTTGACCTCTTTTGCTGCTTCGCTTTTGATCTGCTCTTCTTGAAGCTCCTCGACAGCACTCTCTGATACCTTTTCTTCAGCTTCCTCGAGTGATTTGATCGCCTTCTCTGCTTCTTCTTCGTCACTTGCAAGTGTGTCAAGCTCTTCTGATATTGCATCTGCATCATCCATGTCTTCGCCACTATCATAATCAGACACTACTTCATCAACCGTTTCCTTAACAGATTCAATCAATTCATCAAATACATGGTCTGCATCTGAGATGACCTGCTCGGCCGCTGCATCCGTATTTGCATCCGATGTGATGGCCTTTGCGAGTTCTTCGGCAGCATTTTCATCGACTTGTATCTTGTCTACTGACTCTTGTAATGATGTCTTCAGCGCAGTCTTGTCGGTTTCGGAATTGGATTGCTCAATTGTAGTTTTAGCAGCGTTGATAGTTCCAACGGCTTGGCCAGCTTTCTTGTCCATATCAAGTACTGCATCGGCCTGCAGTTCAATCTTCCTTGTGACTGCGGCAGCAATGTTATCAACAGCGGTTAGATCATTAACCATTTCGTCAGATGCAATTTTGAGTGAGTCTGCCAATGCATCTACCTCTGCACCGCCTTCACTGCCTTCAAGCGATGTTGTTAATGTCTCTGTGGTTTCAATAGCATCTGCTAACTTTATTGCAGTCTTTTCCATTTGAGCTAAAGCGACATCGTCATTAATTACCATTTGCTTAGCAGTTTTTGCCGCAGAGTCTGCTACTTTAATGGTTTCCTCGACCGTCTTGGCACTGAGTTCAAGCTTCTGCACTATACTTTCTTTGACCTCATCTGTGAATCCATCTTGAGATGCTGCAGTGAACACTGCAGTCCGTAATACTTCTTCAGCATCCTTCAATGCAGTTGCCACGCTCTCCATTACTTTTTCAAGATCTGAAGAGCACAATATCATGATGGAGTATGAGTTAGCATTCAAATATTGTCAAGAAAGCAGTGCTAGCTATCATATTGGCCAATCTCACCTTTCTCCACCAACACATCCTTTGCAACAATATCTTCTGTTGCACCTTCCAATATCTTGGCAGCTTGGAGCTCATCAAATCCTCTCTTGACCTCCTTAACTTCATTTGCAATCTCTCTTCCTTGTTCCAGTGCTCCCTTGAGAATTTGCTTTGCCAATCGTATCTCATTTCGATCACTATCACTGACTTTTGACGCAAATGACAGCTTCTTCTCTGCGGAAAGAAGTTCGTCCATAACGAATTGCTGAAGGCCCTCATCTTTCACAGATTCCAATTCGGATTGGACTTGATTCAGCCGTTCCGAGAATGGCTCATCCGACTTGTAATAGAAAAGATGTGATGATGAAGATGGTTGTGTATGTTGTTGAGTAGGGAGAAACGTATTGCGACCTTTTGAGTGAACGATGAAAGCAAAGCAAGATTGCACCACAGCACCGGCAGCAGCGGTCACTAAGAGGGCATGGGCGGCGTGAAACATCTTCATGGTGTTTCTTTATGCACCTACTCCTCCCAAGTGTTGGTGGAGTTGCTGTGCTGTGGGGAAGCGGAATGTAAGAACAAAAGTGGAGTGAAGATCCAAGATGGCGCGTGACGTCGTAAACCTATATACGTCATCTTACGTGTCGCCTTCAAAAACCTTCGTTTAACCTTTCGTGAAAAAAACAGAAAAAATCTTTGGAACACGTTGGAAGAACGGAACTTCTGGATCTTGCTTGGAAGTGAAGTCATTGCATTGCAATCAACTCAAACTTATTTCCTCCCTTGCCTTTCAATGAAGTATCGACGAAGATAAGGCGACGAAGAAGATCATGGTCAAGACGTTCATGGAAGTCAGCCCGCCGGCAGAATCTGATGCTTCTTCTGTTGATAAATCAACTGAAATAATGACGGCCGAAACGATCGACAAAGACGACGAAAATAATGTCGACGGTGCAGTTGATGAAAAAACGTCACCTCAAAAAAGCAGCCTGGAAATCACGTTGGGTGATGCCAGCACCCCAGAAGCATCTGCCGAGAGCGTCAGTAGCAAATCGCCTCGAATGGGAGGCCTTGCTGCGGCCATTGATTCGTCTCTTCGGTCTATT
>Ga0209652_1003770_pt1 | contig 10960 bp, 3 predicted proteins | sample SaaInl74LU_5_DNA_FD_184641 | JGI IMG/M metagenome (GOLD analysis project Ga0209652, IMG submission 184641) | Marine microbial communities from expanding oxygen minimum zones in the Saanich Inlet - ESP_74LU_5_DNA (SPAdes) (version 2) | ecosystem: Environmental > Aquatic > Marine > Intertidal zone ...
GGCTGATTTCTTGCATCATGTAGGCAGTTTTACTCTCATTAGGCTGCGCTGCCTTCCCTTACTGTGTCTTTGTGGACTTGTGGATGTTCCGTAGTGTAATGGTAGTGACTTACTCCTCGCGATACGACAAAGTACGAAGTAAGACACACTTTATCGCTGCGGGCGGCAGGGGAAAGTAACAAGGCTTCGCTTGAGTGGTGCTGCGCCATCCAACACTTTTCAAACCACTGGATACTACATAGGAATCTGTTTGCTTTGATTCAAGTAAGACCCAGTCGCCGAAAGTCCCACTCAATATTGTCATCATATCAAGTTTAGTCGTACTCTGATCGTACTTAATTGTGAAGATTGTCCGATCCGAACAGCTGTCGACCTCAAAAAGATGCGGAAGAAGTAACGATGGTTGACTTCATCCTCACGCGGTTCTCAAGGGTACTAAGTAGGTAGGCAGGTATTAGGGTGCTTCGCTTGAATGAATGGTGCTTGCGCCATCTAACGCAACTCGAGTACCGGCTCTACGTAGGAATAAATAAGTAGTAAAAACTTTTGCGCAGTAAGTCAGTAAGCAATAGCTAACAGGACCCTTTGCATTTTATCGCGATTAAGTCCGATTAAGCCTATATATATAAGTGCTAAGTGATAGGTGATAGATTATTTTAGTAGCTACTCTCTCTCTAGACCCGAGGATCAGTAGCGAAAGGAGAACTTAAACCAGGAGGGGCCGGGCTGTGCCCGAGGATAGGCTTAGTAATGGAGTAAGTACAACATACATAAGTAGACTACATTATCTGTTAATGTCAAATTGCTTCATCTAATGGACCAACCTCACCAGACCAACAACCGTAGTTGGGGCATATTACTTTCTTTTCTCCAGCATCGTAAACCAGTTCCTAATGCATTCTTCAGACGGATTATTCCGTCCCATCCCATCAGTGAGTTTCCCCAGCTACCGCCGCCTCACACAGAAGCTCTTCTCGATCTCCTCCAATCACAACTTGGCTTGCTCTTAGTCTTAGTCACTTCCTGCTTCACACAATACTTCATCCCCTTTTCAATCGCCACCTTCCGTGCCCACTGCGTTTTCTCTTCACTTAATTCTGCAAGTCTCAACGCCTGCCGTTTGGCCTTCTTAAAGCTGAGGACCTCCCGCTGGGCTTGCTTTTTACGTCGGACCATTTCTAGTTGGAGGACGGGGTAGACAAAATGCTCTATGCCGCAGATAGAGACTTCTTCATCGACGTCACGTTCAGGATCGTACGCTTCTTCAAGGAGTTGGTGAATGCTGTGGTCATGTTTGGACATGTCGATATCGTCAAATGCAGCCTCTTTAGAAGGCACCGTGATACTGCGCTGTTTACGTAACTTACGTGCATCCGTAAACCTCTGCTTATTCATTGCCTTAATCTGATCCGGTTGGTAATAGATATCTTGATCACAACTATAGTCATACTTGTGTAGCTCGACCTCATCGGGGGCAAAGCGCACCTTCTTCTTTTTGTTGAACGCGTTCTTTTTCCTAAAAGCGGAGAAGAATCCTTTTTTAGCGGCGTTTTTCTGTGTCTTCGGGGAGGGGTCGATTTTACTGTACCGTGCTAGGCAGGAGGGGGATCTAACAAGTGGTGGTGGTGGCGGCGTGGATCGTTGATTTCCTTGAATTTTCAACATGTCATTTTGGAAGGGATCAGGGGCGGCCGAGGCCTCTTTGTTTTCCCTTAGGCAATGGCTATGACTATGGATCTGGCTGATTTCTTGCATCATGTGCATGTGGGCATTTCATTCATAGGCTACTGATACATGGAGGCGCGGCCTCCATCCACTCTTCAATAATAGATAGTATGATGCTTCTTTGCGGTTCGCCGATCTTCAGTTGATGGGTAAAAACTCGCGGCCGAGTAATGGTACTTAACACTTATCGCTCGCGGTTCTCAGTGTAGCTATGTTGGTTGCGGCAGATAGGTAGTAAGTGTGGTTTCGCTTGAGTGAATGGTGCTTGCGCCATCTAACGCCATTGGAGTACCGGCTCTACGCAGGAATAAATAAGTATTGTATCTATTTGCGCTCCAAAATAATATCTGATTGTGATTTGTGACTATCTAGTTTAGCCAGAGCTGGCAGCTGCTGGGCATTCAGACATTTATTAACCCTCGCCTTGGGGCATGGATGATGGATCAACAATCGACGCGATCGATGGCAAGAATTAGAATAATGTGTACATACAATAGTTGTGAGTACTGTGGCCACAGAAGTAGCCCACCCCTACCCCTCTACAACACTTTGATACTCTCCGAGTGGTTTGATCTCCTTCATCTCGCCGGAAATTTGATGTAAATGGCCCGATGAGTCACTCCTGGTTACTATCGATTCGTCCTTGGCTGCTCTCCTCTACTCTCCGTCGAGTTGACATAATTTTATGATATTACTATCACCTAAGTGTGGGTTGGGTCGGCTATTTATGTGCGGAAGGTAGGACAACCTTGAGGTATTCGCTATTGATATGGCTGATTTCTTGCATTATGTAGGCAGTTTACTCTCTTTAGGCTGCGCCCGCATTCTCCGACTATACAATAGTCTTTGCGACTTGAGGATTGTTCTCCGACTGCGCGAGGGTAGACGTACATAATGGTAGTGACTGCATCACTATTTTTTTTGAGTTCTAATGAGTTTTTCTGAGGTAACATGGCTTCGCTTGAGTGGTGCTGCTCAATCCAACGCCGTTCAACACTACTTTATGTACCAATGTGTCTTCTCCACGCACGCAACAATCTTTGCAAGTAAGACCCAGTCGCCGAAAGTTAGTCCCCACATGGAGGAACAGCTGTCGACAGCTGGAGGATGTCAGAAAATGTCACCTTCCTAACTTTTCCTTATTGTCTTTTTGGTCTCAGTAATGCTCTTCCGGTTTTCACTAGAGCAATAGACCCTTTGCATTTTGTGGCGATTAATCCTAAGTGTAGTATGGAGTAAGTACAACATACATAATTTACATTATCTGTTAATGTCAAGTTGCTTCATCTAATGGACCAACCTCACCAGACCAACAACTGTAGTTGGCCAGCTCCTAATGCATTCTTCTGACGGATTATTCCGTCCCATCCCATCCCATCAGTGAGCTTCCCCAGTCCCCAGTTACCTCCTCACACAGAAGCTCTTCTCGCCCTCCTCCAATTACAACTTGGCTTGCTCTTAGCCACTTCCTCATTCACACAATACCTTATCCCCTTCTCCATCGCCACCTCCCGTGCCCAATGCGTTTTCTCTTCACTTAACTCTGCAAGTTTCAACGCCTGCCGTTTGGCCTTCTTAAAGCTGAGGACCTCATTCTGGGCTTGCTTTTTACGTCGGATCATCTCTAGTTGGAGGATGGGGTAGACAAAGTGCTCTATGCCGCAGATAGAGACTTCTTCGTCAGTGTCGCGTTCAGGATCGAATGCTTCTTTGAGGAGGTGGTTAATGTTGTGGGCACGTTTGGAAAGGTCGATATCGTCAAATGCAGTCTCTTTCGAAGGCTTCTTGATATTGCGCAGCTTGCGTAACTTACGTGCATCCGTAAACCTCTCCTTATTCATTGCCATAATCTGCTCCTTAAGATAATACACATCTTGATCACAACTGTAGTCCCAGTTGTATAGCTCAACCTCAATGGGGGCAAAGCGCACCTTCTTCTTATTGGGGTCCTTTTTGAACGAGTTCCTCCGCTTTAAAGGAATTAAAGCGGAGAAGAATCCTTTTTTGGCGGCGTGCTTCTGTTCCTTCGGGGCGGGGTCGACGTGACTGTAACGTGCTAGGCAGGAGGGGGATCTCGGAACAAGTGGCGGTGTTGAAGATGGGGATCTGGGAACAACAAGTGGTGGCGGTGGTGGTGTGGGTCGACTTTCTTGACTTTTCAACATGTTAATTTGGGAGACTTCAGTGGCGGCGGCCCTGTTCTCCTTGAAGCAATGGCTATTATGGATCTGGCTGACCTCTTGCATCGTGCGAGCATTGATTCTTATCGGCTGAATGACCTCCTCTACTGCTCAATTCACATGTGTTTTTCGCCAACTGATGGCTTGGGGGATTCTCTAGTTTATTTTTCTACGCTCGAACGAACTGATGCTGGGTAAGATGACAGATCTGGTAGTGACTTCATCGCTCACACGGTTCTCTTTGGTTCTTTGGAAGAAGAGCGCCATCCAACGCCTTTCCAATTATTGGTTTAACGTAGGAATACATAGTTGTTTTTGCAACACAGTTCAAGACCCAATGCCGAAAGTCCGGGTTGATGATGTCATCTAGAGTAAATCGCGTCTTCCTTCCTTGAAGAAAATGTTCGGACAGCTGTCAACAGACAGCTGGCCCACATCCCATCAACATTGGTTCAAAGGTGCACCCTTTTTGTTTGCATAAACTCACTTATCTACGGTTTGATAATTTTTTCTAATATTTAGTGTTCACCTATTATTCTGACATATTCAGTTAATTTGAAGAGAGAAATTATGTTGAATCTTGTAATCTGTGCCAGACAAGTTTAATACCGGGTTGTTTTGTGTACCTTACTGAGTACCATAGCGAGCGGGTCATACTTATGACCTGAGCCTCCTTCTCGCGGTAGGGACAACTTTCGAGGATAACCCTAAGTTGGGGAGGCGCTTGCTTGCTCGGTCGCTCGGCTCGTCGCTCGTCGCTCAAATATCACCAGAATCCAGCCCGCATGCCCCGCCTCCAACATGGCGACTCTAGAGAGAGAGGTATCATAGACACCGTTAACAGAAAGAATAGAAGCTCTAGCTCTTCGCGTGGTTTGGTTTCCTTCCATTCGCTGAAAATTCGATGTAAACGACCCGATGCAGTCACTTATGTGTTATGCTATCGTCCTTGCTTGGCTGACTCCATCGAGTTGATTCTATCATGAAGACATAACCATCACCTAAAGGCTGGTTGAGGCAGCTATTTATGTGTGGAAAGTATCGAAACAACCGAACAAACTGATAAAGACTAACCGGAGAGAGTGATGGATGTCAACCAAAACATGGAGATCTTCTATTGCTAGCTCAGAATGCACTTCCAATTGTCATTGAAGAATTGAATCAATCAATCAACATGTGGAATTGTCCTGTGGGCACGTTGGCTATATTGTATATGATAGATGTACTCATGTGTCTTTATAGAGGTATGATGTTGTTCATCATCTACACGGGCAAGTTCTAGAGAGCATCTGAGATAGGGAACAAACTCATGCTGGTCATGCCATCATCGTGCTATATCATATCGTAGTTATGCAAGAATAATGAATAATGACCTGCTTGATATATTTTTCACCACTGAACCGAGAGCGTACAATATGAAACGCTGCTCGTGAGATGGTAGATTGTTGAAGATGATGGGTGCGGATCGACTGGGTCTCTTTGTGCCACAGAAGATGTAAAAGAGGGAGTAATATTATGATGTGATAACGTGTCATCCTTGAATCCTTGAGCTATGTACCGGCGACAGATGAAGTCGATGAAGGAGGCTCTTTCGACGTAGAGTTTTAGCATGATGAAGATAATATGAAGCAGTTGACACGAGGTAGTGATGTGGGTTATGCACGTATCCAAAGGCGATAGATGAGATGATGACGATATCGTGTTTGAAATCCAATTCCTCCGCTCACACATCCTGCAGTGACAAGCATCTCTAGACAACAAAACTGCTTGTATTGGTCATTTTGCAAACGATGGGGTGGGGTATTGTATATAATATGAAATGCCTGATACTCAGAGGAATATCGAGGCGTAGTATACTTATTCTTCACCCATACAAAAGATGTACAATGATGAAAGAAGCGAAGGAGCGATAAAATATAATATACAAAGTGCAGCTGATCAACAAACTCATGAACTTGAAAGGTTGGATATCATCATCTTATGCTATACCTAATACTCTGCAGGTTCTATCATAACAAGAGGATTAACAGAACAGTTTACATCGGTGATAATTCCTTCTTCTAGTACCCAATACTCTGCAGAGGCAACAGATGATGACATGTCTACGTGGACGTGGGATATAAACGATAAAAGAGCCAATAACATCCATAATAATGATACTGTCATCTACTATATAATTATATCTATCTGTCAGAGCATAACTGTCCACATCCAAATCTCTAACATTAATATACTGTAATATTGCCACTTTAACGACGTGACAATACAGTATTCCAAAATGCACCCTCTGAATAAGCCATCTAACGCACTTGATTCTTCTCTCCCATGCTTCACATACTTATGTATTAAGACATACAAACACAAGAGACATTTCGTTCCAACTGGTATGTAGACTTGCACACGATGCCATGAAATGTTATCATTGTCACGAGCACGTGTTCGTATACTTCCCATATTGTGAGGATGAGCAGCTAGCTGGTTAAGCTCGCTTGGATTCCTTGGATGTCTTTCCCTTCTTCATCGCCTTGGAAGTGAGAGAGAATGATAATGAGCCATACGACATGGAATGAGGGCTTTCAACGGGAGATCGAGTTTGCCGAGTAGGCTTAGGGGTAGGATTGACGGGAGACCGGGTAGGCCTAGCGGTAGGATTGATTGGAGCCGCAGAGGGAGCCATCGAGGGAGTCTTGCTGGATTTGGAAAGCAGTTCATCGAGGCTGACTGACGGTGTCGGGCTTGACGAGAAGTCATCTTGACGTGCTTGGGCGGTGCTGACGAGGATGAGTAGTGCAAGAAGAGCGCCTCGGATGATGTAGTTGATTGGATTGTAGCAGTATTCATGGTGGATGGTATCTGTGTATTGTTGTCTATTATTGGTTGATTATGAGGTCGTTCTCTCTGTTGTTTGTTGATTATGAGGTAGTGTCCGGATGTCGATCTGCAACAGCAAAAATTATGAGCAACTCTGACAACAACTTACCGATTCAAATCTGAAGTAAACGGTCGGTCGTTGCTTCCGTTCCTGGACATGGCATGCCTGTATGTGTATCAACATAACGGAAGGACGTTTGTTACGTCATATTTCTGAAGCTTGAGACATCCTTCTTGTATGTAAGTAGGAAGGAAGGAAAGCCCCCAAAAGGTAGCTAATTTAGGCTGATTACTTTATTCAGGACACAAGGTGATGTGCGTGACAGTTGACATGACAGTTTAAGTTCATATTCATTCGGTTCTTTTGTCCCAAGAGTTTGTTTGTCCCAAGTTGTCCTTTTCTGCTTTTCCACCATCCTCTCGAGTTAATTTTAGATACTGCTCAAGCGATCTTTCTCGGAAAAGAGGTGAACTGAAATGTAACCGGTATCATGTTACAGCACAAACTACATTAATTAATTTTATGCCAGCGTCAAATCTCCCTCCTTGGTGTTGTAACCTCGAATCGAACTCACTTTGTTGTGTGTCGCAGCAAATTCTGGAGTAATTGCAAACGCCTCTTGATACTTTGGATTTTGTAGAATGTTGTAAGAAGACAACCCTCGAATGATCTCACGAGCGCTTGCGCTGGTATAGTCCACTTGTAATGTGTTCATGTTATTCCGTAGACCCTTCACTCGATTACCTTTCCGGCAAGTCAGGCAGCGGAGGCAGTCACAAACTCTACTCCAGAATGCAGATGAAAATTGTGATAGGAAGATGCAAGTCACAAATAGTACCAACGTCGCTTCAATGGTGAACAGATGCCTTTTGAGTAGTCTTGCCCTCCATGAAGCTGCAATATCGCCCAGTTGTTTGCCAGAAAGTGACTCTCCCTGAAAGATGTGCCCGCCTCCCATCATCCACAAGCTCATGGACATGTGCAACACTATCAAGAACCCTAGAAGTTTGGTGCATTTCTTCCCCATCCTATCAGAATACCTCGGCGGAGTACGATAAAAGTTACAAAAGAGGAATTTGTCTACCCAGTAAGAAAGGTAGCAAGAGAAAGCACCAATCATCGGCATTATAGGCATGGATATCGCATACATCCAGCAAATATATATCGTGACAAGGACCTGAGCATAGCGATAGTTCAATCGGAAGGGAGGGCCTCTGTAAAACTCATTCATTTTCTCTTGCGTGTACCAGATTTTGTGTGAGTCTTTTGTCTCCTTATCCTTTGTCAAGCTTCGTTCGAGGCGACGGATCTTGGCTCGATGGCGTAGGTAGGCAATGAAGGAGCCGGTATGCGGAGCAATTATATTCAAGAGCATAATGATCATGACACTCGTTCCACCGGTAGCATACCAATCGACGTTGAAATCTGAAGCATCGTCAAATCGTATTCTAACTAATCTCTGCAACCACTTTTGACCATATAATAAAACAAGGCAGCCAGAGTTAACGAATTTGAGTAGGAATACTCGAACCATGTTGCTCTCTTCCATGTTATCAAGACTCTGATGCTTCTCGAATGATCCAGCAACGTTCAGTAGCCATGTGAAGAAGAAGTTCATGAATATAACAACGAATCCAGCACCATAGCTAATCGATGTAGATGCTAGCCACGTGACGAGATGGTCATGACACAGATTCATATTCCACTGATCCATAATTCCAAGGGTAGAACAGTAACAATGAGATAGGTCCAAATTACTCTTGACCAGTTCCAGTTGATAATCAGAGTCTAGCTCAAAGAATTGATCTGGACATGGCATGCTTGCATACTTCAATACTTTGTCCTTAAAATCTCTCGCCAGAAACGTCAACATGATCGAAAGAAGTATGGCAAGCAAGGCTACGCTTGTAGTAAGGAATTTGCGGAAGTATCGACTTGATGTGGAAAACTCAAGATTCTCCCACATAATCGTGGATGGCTCGGGTGCCTGCTCAACGTGCAGCCTTTGACCCTTGAACTTTAGCCTTTCGGGGTAACAACAGCAATATCTCTGAAACCAATTGAAGTTGTACTTGAGCATTGCTTCAATGAATCCTGTCTCCGTTTCGAAAGTTACAAAAGCTTGAATGGCATCTTGCCTCTCTTGAATGACTCTACTTCGTCGTTCATCATTCTGTCGTACAGCGATGGTTAAACTTTCACGCTCCCGCATAAGATTCCTTAGACGCTTTCTTTGCCCTGGTTGTCCATCTCTCATTGTCTTTTCATATCTTATGCGTTGTATGCAATTGAAACGTTGTTTCATGATCCTGCCTCGTTTGATGTATTGTTTGATCTCTTTGGAGTTGTTGAATGCAAGATGAACTGCGGCTACTGCTTCACCGGTAACTCGAGCAAAATGAATGGCAAGCTCCTTCTCTGTTGTATCTGCGGGTACAGACTTTAATCTGATTGTGTAATCAGATGCAGTCACCGTCGATCTATTGAGCATCCTTGATTCTTTCGACTCAAATGCCCGAAGCCATAACCATGCCAAGATGAAGAATATGGTACCAGCAGCATCGATGAAGGAGTACAAGATGGCAAGGTCATTCTTCTTGACTCGGCATCCATTCAATGGAAGTTCCATCTCGTCGCATCCAGGAATATCAACTGAATCCACATCCTCGGCGCTTCCAAGATTGCCAAACGTCGTTGTGGCAAGATTAAATGACGAGCCGATCAAGTCATTCGCTCCATATGCATTCACAATGAGAACAGGTACGTGCAGAAGCGACAAGATGAACATTACCCAACAACACCATTTCAGAAACTTGAAGTAGTTTGTGATTCCAATACCGAATTGAGAGAATTCACTCGTTCTCCCTTCATCCCACAAGTCCAGCTGCTCTCCACATCCACCCGCGAAGCAATGTCTCCCCGACGTGGCCTTCTTCCAGTTGTACTTGGCCATTTGCTTCCCAGCCCGATGAGGTCGACTTGCAGCCTCATACTTTTTAGCAAAGTTCCAGCTTGGCTTGCGCCATTCCACCTCAATCTCTTCATCGTAATCATCGCCTTGTTCATTGATCCGTCGAAGCATGGAATGCCGTCGAAAGCTCTCTTGATGACTTAATCCGTGAATACCTTCAACATCGTACTCAATACCTTCTCCTTCTTCATAATCGCCCATATAATCAAAAACCGCATTATAATCCTGATACTTTTCATTAGCCTTCTTCCACGCCTGTCTACGGAAGAACGCCTTTTGTATCGTCCTCGCAGCCATACCCATCCGTGTTATTTCCTCAATACTAAATTGTCGTCGACAATCCTTTTCGCTCTCGGCAACTTCTGCTCCAAAGACTTGATCGCATATTCGTACCAGCGTTTCATGTGTGGCGTTGTAAGAGTCACGAAGTGGGATTTGGTATTGGACCAATAACTCTCTGAGATCATCTGATGACCATTCGGAATAAGGAGATATGTGAGGGTTTTGTGCTTCAACGATGACTTCGTGAGCACGTTGTCGTATCGTATCAATTGCTGAAAATCCGGTTGGTTCCATTATCAGTATCAGTTGTTGGAGAAGCTGGTGTTTTGCTTAGTCCATAACCTATTGGAAGAGTGTCTTTTGCCTTAGCAATTAGATGGAAGAATCCAAGACGTGAATACAAATCTTCCACACGGTCGGTTTCAGCTAAATCCTTAGCGTGGCTGAATGAGAAGTTTGCTTTTGTTGGGTGGCGCAAAATTACAGCATTTGATTGGAGGTGCTTTGAAGAATGGAGTGAACTTCATACATTCTTCCTTCTCTCGTGGTGACATCAAAAGAAGTAATTCAACACATGCCCTCTTCCGAGACCGATCCTCACGAACAACAATGCCCTCGTCGACAAACCAAAAGAGAAGTACTTCTCCACCTTGACAAATCTCAACTCATCACACAAATGTCCTTTCGAGGAAATCACCACAATGAAATCCTCCATGCTGCGCGTGATGCAAATTCCACGATCCGATCCCACTACAAAGACTTTATCCATCAAGTTGGAAGGAACGTCTTTCCACTCATCATAGCGTCTGATCACGAGGTTGATGGTTATAGCGGTGTTGGATCGACACTTACTTTGTATAGAGATGATGGCAGTATTGAAACCCGTAGTCCGTGTTTGGGTAGCTATTATGAGCTGTATAAGACTGCAAG
>Ga0209652_1003774_pt1 | contig 10954 bp, 6 predicted proteins | sample SaaInl74LU_5_DNA_FD_184641 | JGI IMG/M metagenome (GOLD analysis project Ga0209652, IMG submission 184641) | Marine microbial communities from expanding oxygen minimum zones in the Saanich Inlet - ESP_74LU_5_DNA (SPAdes) (version 2) | ecosystem: Environmental > Aquatic > Marine > Intertidal zone ...
TTTTGATCTCCAACATCAGTTCTATTCAACTCTTCACTGTCGGAGAAGATTGCCTTCTCCAACGACTCCAATCGAAGTCCCAACGATTCAAGTTGTGCACTCAAAGTGATAGCAATGCCGGTTTGCGACGATTCATTCGGGCTTCCTTCAAGAGAAGCAACGGAGGACATTTCGCGGGTCGTGAATGCATCTTGAGCAATAGCTTCGTCATCACCACGTTCGGCCAGCACAGCCGGCATCATTCGACCAATATCAACGGACCAGTCACTACCACTACATCCTGGGATCTCGAGCGTGTTGTTGGCCTCCTCGCTGTCGCTCTTCACTGGAGAAATTCTTGATGGGAATCCTCCTCGCTTTTTCGAGGGAGTTGCTCCGAGACGGCCAGGGAGCTCTTCAACTTCGTCGCTAACTACACTGTAGCTGTAACTATAACTGCCATCGTCAGACGAGGCAACAGAGCGATTGTCAAACGAGAGTAAGACTGAGGATAAAGACCCAATGGTGAATTCATCAACCGTCACAACATTTCCAGTCCGTACTCCGCCGCCGTCGAGAGAGATCGAGCTTTCGTGAAGAATAGATTTATTCTTCTCGGCGAGCTTTTCGTAGGCATAGGGCGCTCCGTATGCGATGGAGCGCTGTAGTGCTGGTTTCTTGGTGCTGCTTGACACAATCATCGTCTTCGTCATTTGTTTTTGCGTGCTCGAGAATGAATAAAAAGCAGTCTGTGTTTTTCCTACCATACTCATACGTAGAGCTAATCGATATCAAGAGTACGCTTATTTACTCTTGGAGAGTATTCCAGAAATGTGAAAGTTAGCCACGAACCGATCCCCAGGCGCTCTCTTCCACGACCAATACAATGGTCAACAAGGCATCGTCAGCTCAAACGTGACGGCCGGTACGCAGAATTGGGAATATCTACGTCTTCGTTGCTAATACCTAGTGATCTCTGCTCAACCTGCAAACACATCTACCAGAAGAGAATAATTACGAGTGCGACTTCCTGCTAGATCCAGGCCTCGCTTGCATCAAATAATAGCTACCAACAAGGAGAACGACGGGCATTCAGTGAGCAAGGAAGCTCATTATCCGATTCAGAGCTCTCTTGAAGTAGAGAGCTCCTGCAGAACAGAGGAGTGGCAACGCTGCAACTGGTCAAGAAGGCGCATATGCTAGGCCGATGCAGTGTTAGTATATAAGACTATCGAGAGCTTCGGCGGAGTGGAGAAGGTATATCGCTATCGCGCCTTGCACTAACAAGCAAGGAATTTACGACTAGGGATGGTAAATGGAATGATATAGACGCAATATTTCTATCAACAAAACATATGAATATGGTAACGAAAAGGAGAAAGCTTATAGAAATGTTAATTCTTTCAATACAATCTAACGCGTTCTCAACAACAACAAGCGGGGTTGGACGAGATAACTCAGGTACTCTTCAATCAACTTAAGCAATAATCATAGATCCAGCAGCAAGAGCAAGAGCTGCTACAACACCGCGGGTTGCAGCAGATGAAGGAGTACTTGCAGCCTTCACATCATCAGAGTTTAGAGAGTTGTGTGTGTTATCATTATGATCATCAACGTTCTCTACGGCTTCTTCAAGGCAGGCAGCGTCAAGGCTTTCGCCGCATTTGGCTCCACTGTGAACAAAGATCAAAGATAAGGAATAAAGAACAAGGTACGGTGAGTAAACTCTTACTGGAGAGGAAGCCGAGATTATATAATAAACGATTGAACAGCTGTACATCACACCATCTGCCTACACATAACATCATCATCTGCACGCAACTACACACACACAATTATCACTTGTCACTTACTAATTGCACGCAAACATTGCATGGATCTCCTCCTTGCACTCGAGACATACTTCAATCTTTTCGCAGTGCTCCTCCTTGATATCACCGCAGTTGTCATCAAGTTCGATGTCGATCACCTTGGTACAGCTGTGAGTGGCGGTGCAGTTTGCCTCGGCTGCCTCCAAGTCGGCGCAGGTAGTGGTGGTGGCGTTTTCTGCTGCACCTGCCACTTGCATAAGAAGGGCCGATGAGAGTAGGATGAAAGAGTTGGATAGCTTCATGATGTGATAAGTAATAGTGTTGGATGATAAGTGATTTTTGGATTGCGCTGTGTTTTATGCAAAGTAAATGCTCGCTATTGCTATTGTACGTTTAGATATCATGAGAGTCAATTATTCAAATGCTTTGAAGTATCCAGCCGGCTTGCAACTTGCAAGTGCATCTCTAGAGAGGCCTATGCAGATGCTCCAGCCGCATCCCCTTCTCCTGCACATGGTGCACAAGTAGGTCCGCACAGGCTTTGAAGTTTGCAGGATCTCAGCTCAGGGATACTCAGGCCTCTTTCGTAATAATGAGAAATATTGAGAACCCATCCACTTTTACTTTCTCCAAGTACAAATCAGCAATTCAGACAAGCTAACTACCTACCAACCCAGGCGCTTTCACAGCCAAAATTGACTCCATATTGCGAAAGCGCAGGATTATCGTGCGCCTAATGTCCCAAGCGTTTTGTGTCCACGTTGTGATGATAAAATGCCCCGCTGTGATTGCTGCGGAATCATCTCGTGCAATTCAATTTTGGATGGGAATAGAAAGATTATGACGATCTGCCGTTTTGCCAAGGTGAGTGTCGATTTGAAGATTGATTGAGATGTATTTTCACAAAATAGCTCTAGATTTTATCGTATTCGGTACCCTTCAACACGACTTTCAAACATATAAATACGTAATATGTATTCACAACATACATATGCAAATTTCCCTCCTCAAACATCAGCCACTTCATTTGTAATGGTCGCTTCCTCAATGATTGGCAAAACAGGAGCAACGATGTCCTCCAGCTCTTGCTGCGATGGCTGTTGTGGTGGTTGTTTTGGTGGTTCCTTCCCCTTCCCACCCAGCCTCCCATGATACTTGCAGCATGCAGTTCCGTCTTCTTTAACCCAAATATTCTTGATATTCTTGTCCGCCGCATCATCATGATTGTACTTAACTGTCTTCAATGACTGCACAAATGCTTCCCACAAATTGTTTACATTCAAATCACGCCACATTGCCGCCGAGAAGTGGTCATTATGCGCCTTCTCATTCTTACGTGCATACCTTGGGATATGAACCTTCATCTGCTGCTCAATCTGTTCAGGATCACGATTTTCCATAGCAGGATTCGGGGAAGCATCGAGGCACTTTTTGGCGTGAGAACGGAACTTTCCAAAGAATTCCGTAACTGTAGCACTGGAGCAGCCCAATTGGGCAATGACCGTAGATGCTGAACTCATAGATAGCCAAAACAATGCCATGTAGAGGGCTTGGTGGAGAGGAACGCGAGACTTTTCGAACAATGTCCCCTTCATCAAAGATTGACCCTTGCTGCAACGGTTGCATTTGATGTACTTGGGTGTTTTCTTGCCCTTGTGACGGAAGCCTTTGTATCCACAGTGAGCGCAGACAACTTCCTTCGGATTAGGGAAGACACCGTGTCCAGTAAGGAACGCAATGGCACTATTTTCGTCTGGAACGAGACAACAAACGTCCATAAAAGATGGGATAGATGTTGATGCTTTGTGGCGTTTGTTGTCAGCTTGATCACTCTCTTCCATGAATTGACGATTCACCACCTCCTCAGCGCCATCCTCGCCCGCCTTGCGCTTTCCTCCCTTCTTCTTCTGATTGGGGTTAATATCAATGATGGCCTCTGCAACACCGATGATATCTTCAGTACCAGTCTCAATAAAATCTTCTATGGGTGGAAGTGCAGGCGGTTCGCCACCCTGCGCTGCACCTGTGGTAGCAGCTGCAGATGCAGCCGCGGCGGCTGCTGTAGTGGCAGCTGCAACGGCCGCGGTAGCAGCTGCCACCTCCTTGGCATCCACCGGTGCCGCTGCTTCCTTGACAACCTTGAATCCTTCCTTCGAATCATATGTCACTCTTTTGAGACAACCCAAAAACGCTTCCCACATACTATCATTATTCATTTGACGCCAAATTGCCACGGCCTTGTGATCATCTTCATCCACCTTCTTCTTCTCGGCATCCGGATCACTAGTAGCAGCTGCTGCTGCACCGGCCTGGTCCTCAGCCTTGAATGCACCATCTGCCTCTAACACCGCACGAATCATCTTCCGGAACAGCTGGTAGAAATCATTCACAGTCCTTGATGAGCAATGAAGTTGAGACACCACAGTTGCCGCCGGAGATTGAAACAAGAAGAAAACGGCAATGTAAAGTATTTGATGCAATGGCATTTTCGAATTTGCAAAGAGGGTATGAACCACTAGTGACTGAGACTTGCCACAATCCTTCTTGTTGCATTTCAAAGATTTGGGTGTGGCCTTGGACTTGCGTCGGCATCCATGGTATCCACATGCAACGCAATCAGTTTCTTCGGCAGCTGTGAGGATGCCGTGTGAAACTAGGAAGGCGATAGCAGATTCTTCATTGGGGAATTGTTGACAGGCATCCTTGATGGAAGGTATCGAGGCTGCAACGTGCTTCTTGGTTTGGGATCGGTTGTATTGTCCCTTGGGCATGATTGATACAGTATGCTTTGTCTAGGAGATGCTGATGTTTCTTCCTCTCTATGGTATACGTGTGAAGTGATTGGCAAGGTCGGTCCTGCTGCAAGTGTACACATCAGTAGATAAATAGAGGAGACAGCGGGGGAAATGAGTTAGCGTGCATTTGAGAAGAAAAAGGAGTGAATGATCCATTGGTGCATCTACCCCTCAGCAGATGCTCAAATAAGCCGTAATAGGTACAGAAGAGGCTGAATGAACCGACATGACACGTCGTGTGCACCATATACGAACGCCGTAGATTCCCGCTGCCATCAACACCGCTGAAAAAGAATAAGAGACGCCGCTTGCCATCGCCGCCGGCCTTGAGTTCTTTCGCACGCACCTGAGTGTCGGCTTGCTGATTGATTGCTTGATTTGAATTTGAACGTCGATAACGTTTTGATTGAGAGCGGGTGCGTTGAGGGGCTAGCAATAATTTTGTTCATTTTGACTGCGTGGTTTGCCGCGGTCGATCGTGGTTTTGCAAAACAACTCTTGTGTATGTTCATGTATTGATTTACAAGTAAGCATTCGTATTAGTATGGGAAGAAGGGAACATACTACTTATTGCCGACGTCACCATTTTTGATTTTTGAATTTGCGCACCGGCGATGGTGCTTGAAGACACCATCGCATGAGATACATTCAAGTAATCATACCGCTGCCACTGAGCAACGGAAGCATTAATCGCCCTCATTGATAATAGAGAAATGGATCAAGACGATCATCACAACACCAAGATGTCTGCCGAAGATTCCTCCGACACAACTGGATCCACCACCAGCGATACATCTCCTTCTACACGTGACATCCTCTCTGATATTCACTCCCTTTTGAACGACGAAGAGTTAACTGACATTCATCTAATTCCAGAATCAACAGATGGGGATGATGAGAATGAAACCATCACAGAAGTGCCAGCCATCAAAGCAATCCTTGCGGCACGTTCACCAGTATTCCGCCGGTGTCTCTACGGAGACTTTCGCGAAACTCAACCGAACAGCAACAACGATGATGATGTGCTAGAAGTGAAGTTAGATTATTCAGGTCGAGTGCTGCAGTTATTGGTGGAGTTTTGTTTTACAGACAAGCTGGCAAGTTTGACCGACAGTAATGCTAAAAACAACAGCACGCTGGAAAGAAAGGTTAGACTACTCACTCAACTCAATGGCGCTGCTCACTATTTTGACATACCCAAACTCGAACAAGACATTCAAACTCACTTAAATGTCATGATGACTCAACACCCATCATTAGCATGTGCTATATTAGATGAGGCAAGCAAAGTGCCATCAGGAGAAGAGCTTGGATTACTGGCGATGGAACGTATCCATGATCTACCCAAGGCGGCGTTGTTGCTTTGGAATCATAACCATCAACAAAGTCACGGTAACAACAGTAGCATTGCATCCACCATTAACAATGCTGCGAATAACGCCTATACTGGATTTGGTTGGGGAGAACGTGGTGGAGTGATTGCATTGAATGCTTCGTTGTTGGAACAAGTCATATTTGATGAACAATCATCGGCAAGTGAGCTCACCAAGTTTTTATGTCTTCAAAGGTGGGTGGAGGGGTGTCGACATGTTGTATCTCTTGATGACTTTGAACTACCAAGAAAGATGGATGATGACAGCGCTGCTGGTGGGGATGATGATGATGAAGATGCAATTCTCTCCTCGCGTACTCCAAAGATGAAGCACCTACACTCTGTAAAGGCTGATGTATCGGCTCCCCCACCTCCTGCTTACAAGGATGATGCTCTATCAGATGGTCAGCATGAGCAGAGGTTGATCATTGCACGTCATCTTGCCGAAAAGATCGATTTGTCACTCATTCCAGCAAGCGATCTATCATCGACCATTACCGAGTCAAACCTTATCTCAACTCATGATCTATATCAAGCTTACCGTCTTCAAGCTTTGAATGCAGAACGGTCCAAATCGAGAGTTTTTGTTGAGGGAGCAGGTCTTGAGGAAGTGAATGGAACATACATTCAAGGCGGCGTGCATGAAGGCACGCCCATGTATAACAAAGAAGGGGTTTGGAGAGGTCGTGAGGAAGTGTTCCGTATCTTCTTGTGTACCTTTTCCAATGGTAACAGGAGTTGGTCTCTGTCTATTGTTCCGAAAGGAAAGGCTCCAGGGAAAACGACAGATATTGACTTCTATGAGTGCCCAGTGAGTTATGGAAAGGGCGGCGGATTGGGTAGTCCACTGTTTGGAGGGGCAGCTGACAATATTATTCCCAATAAGGGTTGGAAACTTGTGAATTACGGACAATCTCCTGTGCCCAAGTTTTCCTTAGTCGGTGGCTGCTTGGAAGATGCTTGATATCTTTCTTGTGCCATCGCTCTATGTTCTTTTACATTGTAACTATGTAACTTTTGTGTTTCATTAATTAAGTAGTCTTCTATCACACGCACGTATTAACTAATCTTTACAACTTTCTCACATAGCAACACCAATTATCTGGCCGAGGCATTCCTCTAGGTATGCTTCTTCCTCAAGACCTTGAAAGGGTCAGAGTCATTATCCAAAATAGTAACTTTCATGGGAGCCTCTCGGCCTTGTTTCTCAAGCTGCACTGCCTTGAAATTTTTAGCCTCGTCGAATGGTGTGTATATTTCGTAGTTTCCGTGCTTGTTGGCGTGAAGGTATAGTACTGGCTTGTCGAGATTCTTAATCTGATCAATAACCGGCCAAAAGTACTCGCCCTGGTCATCTGAGGGATGGGAGTGACCAAATATGACAACGGCACGATACTGACTTTGCTTGTAGGCATTCATCTGCTCCTTCGTCCACATCACATTCCGTTCGTGCCTATCAGTCATCTCATCAGGCTCTGTGTCAGTGTCAACAATGTTAACACTCAAGAACAAAACACCCTTGTGCAAGAAGGCAAAGTTCCCAACGACTTCTCCCTGATAATGCACGTCAAAGTTGTGATCCCAATTCTGGTCAAATTGACCCAAGTTATTGTTCCAATATTTCAATGCATCCTCAGCCGCACGTTTACTGCCACAAGCGGCCCAATCCTTATCACCCGTGATGACAAACATAGGGACCGGACATTCTTTTAGCACAGCCGCGGCACGTTCGAATCCATACTCTTCACACTGAGACTGTTCATTCCCATTCGCATTACCAAGGTGGATCACAAACTCAGCATCTTTGGGAAGACGTTCGAGGTCTCGTGTAAGTTGTCGAAGGTCGCTCATATCGTATGGTTCATCTGACAAGACGTAGAAATTCACAGCATTTGGAGAAACTGTGGTGTTCCCCTTCTTCACTAGCACTCCAATAATAGTCAGGAATAAGACCATGAAAACAGAACCAATAAGAATCCTTCTACGCTTCACCCGAGCCTTTTCAGCCCGTACCAAACTCTGCGTGGTCCCATCATAATTCATCGAAACATTATCACTCCACATTGTCCCCTTGACCCATTGCCACACCCCTCCAAGATGCACACCCAACGAATAGGATCGAGTATAATCCACATAATCTTCCCCACTTCCATCCATAGCGTCAGCAGATGCACGATATAATCCACGTGCACTCTTGGTTTTCTCACGGGAGGCGTGCAGTTTGTCCATCTTGTTGAGCATATGTTGCGAATCCAACCCACCAGTAATTGCCATGAGTTGTCGCTCGACGGAGTAACGGCTTGACCAAAGTGAGGGCGTGTCTCCATCCTTCCCCTTTGCGGTTGTGGGGACATGGTTATCTTCCTCATCATGAGAGCCAATAGTAAACGTCCCATCGAATCTTTGAGCGGAACTTTTCTCCGATGACTTGAACGAGTCCAATCCCGAAATACTTGCCTGTGCCTGTCTCCCCCCTCCCTTGTTGATAATTTCAATTCCAGCAGATTCCTCATCATCTAATTCACGCATGGCCAAGCCTCCTCCTGTGGTACGGAACAGACCAGTGGTTCTGTTTGGGGAGGTGGGACTACCACCGCCGTTGAGACTTTCATCGGCTAATTGGAGCATCTTCATTGCTTCATTTCGGACATCATCGTAATTCACTCGAGAATCGGACTCTGCACGAGAAGAATTGCGATGATCGGGTGCCAATAGCGTGGAGAGACGCGATTTGACATAATCCGTGGTGGATCGATTATTTGTCGATGATGAAGGCGGTAGTGCGGGGGACAAGGAGTTCCCATTATCCTGAAGTGGATCATCTCTGTATAATGTTTTGGTAGCAGCGGTAGGGGGAGATGCAGTCGTTAACTTGACATACTCATCATCATACTTATCAGCCTCATCATTCGCAATCCGGGTAGCCATATTAACCACAGCTGTGGAGGTAGCCTTCCTAGATTCTTCCACCAAGTCGTCAGTCTCGTATTGTGCCCAACGATCCGAACTGGTGGCAGCGGTGGTATAACTGCTAACACTGGTGGCAGAGCTAGCGCCACTTGCACCACTGGCCTGGCGCCAGGGACGGTCTCGACTACTACTCGCGGCACTGCTGGTGCTAGTGCTTCGAGCAAGGTGGATATCCTTCTCGAGATCATTCATCGCAGCTGTCGCGGCGGCATGTTTCTTGCTTGCCTCTCGGATGGCACGAGATCCACTTAGTCCTGTTAACTCATCTTCGTCATCATACTCATCTCGGCCATTAATTCCACCCTTGGATTTAAACGTGCTTCGTTTCTTGGGGTTGTTGTTATTGCTTTCTTCCTCTGATGACAGGGCGCTTCGGAGAGTGGCGTCGGAGAGGTAGGAGGTGGTGGAGAAGCGAGATTTCGCTGAGATGCGGTGATGGGAGAGCTCGTGATCGTCGGAGGAGCGTGAGCGGTTCATGGTGGTCGTCGTTGCTGCTGCGTTACTGGTTATTGGTGGTGTAGGGGTCTGGATCTATATAAGTCTATCCAATGCACTACTTTTGTTTTATTTGCATGCTTAGAGCATCACTCTTCTTTCGCCAAGTGGCTTTTCAAATGCCGATGTGTCTTGTTGCTGAACAAGACAGAAGCCTCTTTCGTGAACAGACAAAATATAATATGAAGTCCAACGTAGATAGAAGTCCGTTGGATGCCAACTTTACCACGGCCGTTAGTTAGTTACTCCTATTTTTTGTGGATTTGATTTGGTTTGTTGCTTTATTGTTGCTTCTTAAGGCTCTTGGGCCAAACATACAGACATAATAAGACGACAGGCATCTGGTGAGCATTATTGCTACAAAATGAAAGCTCTACAGTCGTCTTCGCGGTCATCATCGCCATCCAAGAGAAATGACAAAGTTCCTTCTCCATCACGTCGTTCTGGTGAAATCGAGCCACCGCGCCTACATCGAGACATGAGGATGATCTGTGATGTCTTTCGTATATCAGAACAATCTCGACATGCTCTTCGAAGTTTTGACTGCACCGTCCTTGAAGGTGAGTAAAAGTTAGAATAAATTGCTCTCGTTTCAATGCGATATGTACTGATCTCATTATCATGACATAACAGACTTCAGTTTCATGACAGACGAAGATTTTGCAGAAATGGTTCTATCGAGAGCAAGAATGAACATGCCCATTCCACCTCTTCAACAGCGAAAGTTGCGAGTCTTGTTAAATTGGGTACGATCAATACAAATAGAAACAAACTCATGCGACACATCATCACCGCCACCGAATGCATCAGAGGGCTTTGAGGTAGGCAAATCAAACACGGCAAGATACAAAGTCAGTGTTCGCAAAGACGATATTAGCTACATACCAAATGACTGGGAGGATACATTTTATCGAGATTTGCCCCGCCTGAAGAAGGAATTGAAGCAAATGGGTGGCGAATCTAACGTTTCGGACTGGGCTAATGGCTATCTATCTCTGCGCTGGCTCTTTTGCAGAGATTGAATTCTTCCACCATCTTTATTGTATGTGCCCAAGTTGTGCCCGTGTCATGCACTCTACCAGCAAACTACAAATCACACTGTTCATATTATAGCTAACAATAATTTTCCTATTTTTGTCCTATTTTGGTTTTGGTATTATATCCGTCTCTCTCTAGCACCTGTCATATTAATGCCCACCTCTGGCAAATGATAGATATGCTGTCCATACAAAGCTCACAACGTGTCTCACTGGCAATCTGAGATACAGAGGTACACTAAAGCATATCAAGTCTGCTGGAGCCCAGACTCTCACTAGGTCAAACTCATCCTTTGAAAAATTGGTAGTGTAACTGTCCAAACCACTCGACAGCCACACAGATGGATCAGCTGAGCCACTAAACACTCCAGCCTTAAAGACATAAAATGTGGGTAGGTAAATAAATGTCAATACAGTCAAATCAAGAGCTGTTTGTGCGAACAGAGACTTCAACCCTTCTGTGTCTTTCAGCTTGTCGCCCCACGATTGAGATGT
>Ga0209652_1003775_pt1 | contig 10953 bp, 10 predicted proteins | sample SaaInl74LU_5_DNA_FD_184641 | JGI IMG/M metagenome (GOLD analysis project Ga0209652, IMG submission 184641) | Marine microbial communities from expanding oxygen minimum zones in the Saanich Inlet - ESP_74LU_5_DNA (SPAdes) (version 2) | ecosystem: Environmental > Aquatic > Marine > Intertidal zone...
CTATCATGGCCAACTGTCATGGGTCACTAGAAACTGTAGATTGCCATATTCACAGCGTGGGATACGTTAGAAGGATATATCCACTACATATACACACTCTCTTTATACATGTATCAGCCATGCCATAGCCTCCTAGTCGATCTATTTTCATATCGTATCTAACGCTGTTAATGGTGGAATGAGTAGCTATTAGTCGTTTGTCATGATTTTTGTCATTTATATATTCAGAATCTTCTGTTTAGTAGTTTTGCAGTAGTGCTATCCAGTTTCAATATTGTTACTCTTGTTTTACAATACTTCGTTATAATATTTATTCTTTGAAGATGTAAGATGTTTTATCTTAAATTGTTAATTTACACTGTTCAAGTTACTGCGCTACGTAGTGTTTGAGTGCTACCGACCAATGATTCGCTTGTATAGTGCTTCCTTCAACATATCCAGTTCAGACACAGAATCGCCCAACACTGCGCTATTCTCTGCGGCACGACGAAGAAGGTATGGCATCACTTCCTCAACCTTCCCATATGGTAAATATTTGAAGACATTATATCCTTGGCTACCGAGGGGGAAGCTGAGATTGTCACGCATTCCAAATAGTTGTGCAAAATAAACATTTGGATCTTGGGGCTGAAGACCCAATTGATTCATCAAAACAACGGCCTTTTCAATGCTGGCTTGATTATGTGATGCGACCATAATTTCTGTTCCAGAGCCGTTCTGCCATCTATAACGCATTAAGTACTCGACAACTTCGTCATAACATTGGTGCGTATATTCAGCTGTATCATGGATTGGACACGGATATTGCAGGTTCTTCGACCTTTCGCGCTCGTGCTCCATGTAAGCGCCTCTCACAAGCTTCGCTCCAAGGTGGAATGAATATCGTTCTGATCTCTTCAAATCCATCTCAACTCTCTCTAGCGTATCCTTTAAGTAGCATTGATACGTATTGAAGATGATGGGGCGATCTGTTTTGTCCTTGGCATTAAACTTTTTCTGTAACTCGACAACCAGGTTATCAATGGCAGGTTGGTACTTCTGATGCTCAGCATCAATCAGAAGCCTTGTGCCATTCAGAGCAGCATCTGCGGCAAGAGTATGCAATCGCTCACTCATGCGCTTCATGAGAACAATTTCATCCGAGGAAGGAGTCACACGTGCTAATGGTCCAATACTTTTGCACTTGAATGTGAAGCTAGGAAGGTTGTACGGAGTGAGCATCTCAGCAAAAGAGATAAAGTCAACCACGCCAGTATCGTTGGGATCAAGTGATTCGATCACTGCCTCTAAATGATCATCGTCCACATGGAAATGCTGTCGATAACACTGATCAAACTCTTCTCGACTGATCAACCCTCCTGATCCATTCTCAGGCTGAAACTTTGCAAAGAGATTCTTCACCTCTACAATCATTGTCGACATCCGCTCCAACAGCTCAGGGTTTCCCAATGCAGTTACCTTCAACGCTGAAAATCCAACAGGAGAGACATCATGAACAGAGTGAATGCACTCTTGAAAGATGGAAACATGCCTATCGCACTCCTCTTCTGATTTGTAGTCATAAACTCGAGCCGGCTGGTTGAATGGTGGCTGTGAGAAGATTCCTTGCAATCCAGCGGCAGACTCAGACGAGTCCGCGCTATCATTTTCCGCAGCATAATCAAGTATTGGGCCGATGTTATTCTTTTGAAGCATTTCGATGACAGGTTTCATATCATGGCGATCTTCACCAGCACAAAAGTGCCGAAAGAAGGTGTGTTTCATAACTGCATTTGTAATGCCATGTCCAAAGGTCTTGTAGGACAAATCAAGGAAATATTCAGCATTCCGGATCAAGAACGGGAGTCGACAAGATGAGAATACACCAATGGCTGTCAGTAGTTCAAATGCAGATTTGGAGCCATGAGCTGACTGAGCATCGGAAAAGTTGCAGTTTGCGTGAAGAGCATCTCTATCGACATTGACGGCTTGGTGCTGACTGATAGCATCTCTATCGACATCAACGACAATATGAGGGGCCGCAGCCTTTGCGCTCGAAGTAGAGGATGTAATGCAGCGGAGACGACCGACAAGCAATTGAGTTCGGTTCGCATGTGAAAAAGGAGCCGGCAGAAGAGGTCGCATTGATGCATCTCTCATCAAGCCGACACAAGGTCGTCTGCAGGTGCGTAAGCTGTTGCATAACATCGTTTCTTCCTTCTTCTGTGGTTAGTGATAGTAACAAATAGTAACAACGATCTACTACTTAAATGGTTAGCGTTTTATGTTATGATGGAGTGTGCTGGCAGGTGTCAACCTCCTAACGGGTCTTGCTGTTCTGAACATGCGCATCATCTTGAAAAAGTTCTTTTTCTGCTCATGCTTTTTTGATGCCGAGGTGATGCCATTCCACATCACTCGCCGACTCTCGCTCCCTTCGCGGCCAACCGCGCGCCACGCGCCAAGGAGAGAACATACGGTATTACAGTTGTCTTAGCGGTACTACATTCTGTCGAAAATGTCTGACCCAAGATTCAAGAGCCAACGCCAACAACACCTCAATGTTGAAGGAACAAAGTAGAACTCCAATAATGACCGGTTGGAAACAGCGACGCGTTGCGTTGCGTGAAAGAACAATACAATACCAACAAAATAAATGCATAACATTGACCGCGACAGAGCTAAAGCACCGTCTACTACGCTTGGTCGACATCTAGGGTAGAGGAGATATAATTATTACTACAGACAAATTGCCCTCATCGGAAAAATTCTTAACATGTCGAAATTATTACTATGCCTTCGCCTTTCCTTCCTCCTGACGTCGGCCCTCCTCCCCCAAGTTACCGCCCGATGCGCCGATTGCTATTGCGGAACGAGCTGGCCGGATGCGAACAGCGAATGCCATAAGCCATGCCCAAATGATGATGATGCCGAATGCGAAGATCTGGGAGAGGGCTTCACTTGTCATGGGTTCACCGTCTGTGAAGCTGGCGAACCGACGGCCGCACCCACCCAGTTTGGAGCTTCGACGGCGGAGGGTGATAATAATTTTTGTGGCAAGAATTGGGTCCATGCCATGTTAACCTGCAATCGGCCCTGCCCCAACACTAACGAGTGTAATGCCGACCCAATCACGGGCTTGGAGCGACCCGTATGTGACTTCGTCACGTTGATACCGGGCTTGACGAATTGTATTGAGGAGGAGGACATTACGACATGCTTTGCTGCCACGAATTGCGACCAGCCGCTGGAGCAGTTGGTTTCACAAATGATGACGACATTAATTGGCCCGGATGGCAAAATGACAGATGAAGACTCCATCATTTATGAGGGGACGATTTTTGATTACATTGGAACCGTTGCTGCAGATTTAGGAATCGGGTTGGGCGATGTGGCAACTACCGGCCAGAGCAATGTTGGGCGGAGGGAATTGGAATATCGGTATTCATCCAGGGAACTCAAGGGGTGGCACAGAAGCATTGTTATTAACAATATCACCCAGCGAATGCTACCAAGTGGATCATCTGCTTTGGATGTTTCTCTGGTCGTCACGGGGGATTATCGCCCGCCTCCATTTCTCGATTTGGATGTTATTGCTGAGGATAGTATCAACAGACAGGGTGCAAAAGTTGTTAGTACATTGCGTGAGAGGGGAGAACGGGCGGGGCGAGAGTTCTTTTCAAGGGTCGAGGGCATTGAGGCTGTCGCTGCAACTGATTTGACAGCGAGGCCAACTAGGTCGCCCACGGGGAAGCCTACGCCAGCTCCGACAGGACCACCGGTGAGTACTTATTGCACACAAGGATAGTTATTTGATTATTTTCCCTTTTTCTGTGAGACAAAAGTGTCATATGGATCATCCTTGTATCTGCCTTTCGTTCGACTCACTCATCCTTCGTATCGTACTCTAATCAATCTAATCTCAGACTGCCATTCCAAGTTCTGAACCCAGTTCAGCGCCAAGTAGTGAGCCTTCTTCAGAACCGTCTCGATCACTCGATCAGTACATCATGACGGGATCTCAACAAGATTTACAACTGGGCGGAAAGACAACTTCTTCGTACGGATTCGTCTTCAATATTCGTACCAAACCTGATGCAGGTGTTGTTCTCATGACGGGATTTGATTTTTACACTGAGACGACGGACGATGTCACCTTCGAATTATGGACTAGGACAGGCAGCTACGTTAACCACAAGGGGACCTTCGAGGGCTGGGATTTGATTGGTAGCGGAACTATCAAGGGAAGGGGGATCGGTAGGTACACTGCAATCCCCCCCGAAATGTTCACTCAAGTCTCCATTCCCGGAGGGGGAGGGGATAAGGGTACACGGGCTTTTTATCTGACGCTAACCACGATCAACTTGGTGTATAAGTTGGGAACTGGTGGATTCGCGCCGGATACCAAATACCATCATGATTCGCCAGATATAGAAATTTGGGAGGGAGAGGGAGTTTTGTTTTATCCCTTCCCTGACCCTGCGCAAGCGTACTTCTATCGTTCTCCACGTCAATATCTGGGTGCTATCTACTATGATATTCTGCCTTGTAAACCTTTCAGCACGTACGGGCCAGTAATGGAGCTGCCCTGTCCTAACGTGCCCACTGGAAGGTGAGTTATCTTATTTTTCCTTGTGCGTGCGATATATTATGCAGACCGAGCTTTCTAACACCTATTTGTCATCCTTTCCATCTCATAGTCCAACTCTGCCTATACCGACCAAGTCACCTGAAACGGAACCACCGACGTTGACACCAACCACGGCTGCACCTGCAACGGGATCACCTGTGACCCCTGCCCCTATGTCTCCTACAGAATCGCCAACCATGGAACCGACGTCGTCTAGGTCTCCCACGTATGAACCAACAACACCGGCGGTGAGTTTTATGTCATTTGTGAAGTACGCAATTATAAGTTCTTGTTGGTATCGATTTTTTATTCATATTTTTCTCACGGATAATATTATTTGCGCTGTACCATAGCCGAGCGATGCTCCAGTAATTCCTATCAGAGCTAACATGATAACTATCCTACGTAACGTGCCTGAAAGGGATCTAACCCCGAGGGAGTTGGAAAAGTTTCTCGAAATTGCACTCACATTTTTACGGAGACACACGGAAGACTCCATGTCTATTGAAGGGTTGGAACTGTATCATCAAAAGCTAGTGAAGGTGGATGCTGAAAGCTGTGGTGCTATCACCACACAAGTCGCATCTTCGCAAAAACAGGCCAGAGCTTCTACCACTGTAGGGGAGACAACCAAGAAGTCACTTCAAAAGGAAAGCAGTAAATGCCAAGTCTGGGGTATGGAAGTTACTCTAATTGCGAAGGTGTCCTTTGCTTTCCTCCCTCACAACCTCCTTGGAAGCATGGCTGCTGTGGCGTTTGAAGAACACGAGCAAGAATTCTTGGATCTTTTGCATGAGCAGCAAGCCTTTTACACCTTTTTCAAGATCATGGATGGAGTTTCAGCAATCGGCGTTGAAACACTAACTCCTCCTCCTACGGAGTCACCTACTACATATGCGTATTTCTTGGAACGACAAAAAGTCCTTGTTGAAGAAAATGTGACCATTACCGAAGAAACAGATGCTGGCCTAGGATTTGGTGTCTTCGTTGGCCTTGGAATTGGATTTCTCTGGTGCTGTCTCACTGCCATTAGTATAGCATATCTGATGAATGCACGAGGAGAAATGGAAGAACAGCGAGATTTGGAAAATCTGCTCAACGCCGAAAAAGCTGACCCTGTCGCCGCTGCAGCTGGGGGCGGTGGTAAAGATGATCTTCCGAAGAATATATCAATTACCAGTTCAAGTGATTCCGACCGTTTCGATGAATCGAAAAACACAAGAGTAAACGCCAGAGCTAGAGCTGGCTTGTCTCAATCTGTCAATGTCACCGGAGCACAACGAGTCGAGACTGCTGTTGCTCCTCGAAGAGTCCATTCTACTGATGATTTCAAAAAAGTTCAATTCGTAAGTAGCACAGGCCAACGCCCTTTGGCTCAATCAGTCGTCGTTACTAGGAATGAAAACAAAGTAGTCCTCGAGAATGATAAGAATGGTGCCACAGTACAACCCCATTCAAGGTCTAAGTCAGTCGTGATCACGAACCAAGACAGTCAAGACTTGCTCAATCAGTCAGCTCCTGAGCTGAGAAAGTCGTCGACCAGGAAGAAGGGATCGCGGGAATTGAGCCAAAGCATGACCAAAGCATCCCTTGAGGAGACTTTGGCAAAGAACGACCAAAAAGCTTTGAAACGAAGTGTTCGATCCTCCATGAAGGGGAGCAGTGAGTTAAGACGATCATCAACAAGGAGTAGTAGCAGAGATTCGTTGCGACGGTCGTCAACCAACGATAGCAGCGAAAATCTTCGCAAGTTACGAGGCTCCAGCAAGGAGACTTCGAGGCGGTCATCAAATAACAACAGGGAGGATGGAAGATTACGCCACTCTGACAAAGGGGAACCAAGCCGGCGGAGATCGAACTCAAAAACCATGCGTTCTCAGTCAATGATCGTGTGATTGTTCTGCACACGCAATTGTATAAATATATGTTGTTTGTATGTGTAATAAATAATACCAGAAGAAGTTACTCCACTTTGTTATGGATGGACTCTTCTTCACTTCATCAGCCAGCAAGAGCTCTTTTACCCATGATGTCCCGAAAACCGGCCCCAGAAAAGATCCACCAGAGAACCGAGAGCCAAAAAAATCCAAGCCTTCAAACAATGAAGTAGCAAGGCAACGGCACGGACGAGCTGTGTTAATCAATGTTATGGCAAGGAGAGAAGGCGTCAATACATACTACCAGCATCTTTTTATCGTCTCGTGAGCTTCAATATAATAATACTCCTGTACGCAGTGATAGGAAGTGAAAGTGCGTCAATCCTCACTGACATTGTCGTTGTAAATTTTCGATAGCATTGTTACAATCATGCCTTGGTTAATCAAGTCTACCCAAGGCAATAAAGTGCCGATCGAAGGCCACCTTTTCTTCGTCCATGTCCCCAGATGTGGAGGCACCAGTCTTATGCAACACTTCAACGTACCTCAGAAAGTGATTGATAGTCGCGGCGTAATCGGAAAAGCTGCTATGTCTTACTTTTTCATGAGGTACAAACAACTCGAGTCGGCAAACTTTCCGATGAAGACAAAGGAGAATGCAGTTTGTTCAGTTCTACTATTGGCATCTTTATTGTTACATCAAAATCTTGATCCTCTTCCTACTCTATTTGGGACATCGGTATTCGTATATTTGGCATGCATCTCTATCTTTGTTTCACTGTTTACTACGTTTATTGCAACGGCACCGGTCATTGGTAGAATTACACCCATACATCGATGGTATCTTTGGTTTGTTCACTATCCGTTGTGCAGAGTATGTGAATCAATTCCGTGGTGCACGGGAACGAACAAACATGGCTACATCATGCACTTGACAGCTCCGAAGTTGCTTGGGTACGGATATGTTACTCCGAATCAAATGGACAACATGTGCTCCCTTGCCATTGTAAGGAACCCGTACAGCCGAATGGTGAGTATTTACGGTTATAATCGATTTGGGGAGGGTGAATCATTTCCAACGTTTCTTCGAAGGTGGAAGAGATTGATGAGGCATTACATGGAAAAGGGAGAGAAAGAGGAGTGGTATACTCCCTGTCACTTGCTGCCAATGTTTGAGTATACTCATCACGACGGTAAGTTGAGTGCTGAATTCAAAGAATAATGACGTTCTATTGCTAGTATCTAACAATGTCACCTCTAACATCACACGATAGGGAAACAGATTGTACAGTCCGTTGTTAAGCAGGAAGAGTTGAAGCTGTTGAAGACCAGAGATGGAGCTAAGGAGGCTATGAAGCAAGACAACACGATTTCTGACTTACCGGACTTGGTGCGAGATGCTCTGGTAGGAATGTAAGTTTAATTTGTTGTGAAGAGATGAATTCATCGCAGTGCTACCTGCTCACAATACTGTTGAACTTGAATTCTTTTCGTAGGCCGCACACGAACAGTCGCAAAACAGGTCAAAAGTGGTGGGACTTTTACGATCAAGAGACAATGGAGCTAACTTTGGAGATGTATGCAATGGATTTCGAAGTCTTTGGGTACGAACGGACCATTAAACAGCGTCCAGATCTGAAGCCACCCAAGAAGGATCGCGGTGTCATTATGGAATTGTCAAAGTTTGATGGATTTAGCAGAAACTCATTGCGTGATTCTAGTGGGACTCGAGTTAGTCAACGAGGTCTATTTAGCTCTGTGCGCTCCTCGGTTAGGAGCAATGCCGAGAGTGCAAGGAGTACTCTGAAGCAATCGGTGATGGAAGGAAATAAGGATGAATTGCTTGGCGCGTTGGTTGGATTTCGTTATTTTAGCGAGGTTACTGAGGTGGACGAAGACAAGCTTGAGTAAGTCAGAATCAGTGCAGTTGGATGTTTTGCTGAGTTGTTCAGTGATTAAAATCAGCAGGAAATATTAATCATGTCCTAGTTCGGCTTTAGAAAAGTTCCAAAATTAACTTTGTTGATGTCATGGACAAGACATGTATTTTAGGTGATGGGGAAATCTAGGTTTGTGTCAATCGCACAACAAAGATGCAGGAAGCTATTTAACAGGGATTGCCGCATGTTCATCCTAGAGAGATTTAACTTAAACGAATCTCTATGGGTCTTCCCGATAACTACTGGCAGCAGTTCCGCCCAAGGAAATAGTAAACACACCCAGCAAAACACTAAAACCTAATAAAACACCCAAGCCAGGAGTGAAGTTTGGCTCCACGACGTTGGTCACGAATTCTTCCAATCCAAGTGGCAATTCGTATCCTGTTGCCTTACTACCAGCTTCGATAGTAATTAGAATACCAGCAGTAATGAATGCTACCGTGGTTATTCCAAGCCCAGTCTTTAAGAATGTATCGATCCCACGTACCGCGGATGGCGGAAGCATGGAAACGAGATCTTTGTCTTCGGGCCATAACTTTTCAATATTTCGCAATTTGTCGCGTTGCGCCGCCTTTTTTTCTGCCTCTTGAATTGCACGATAATCACCCAGATCAGCTTGTTGTTCTTCGAAGGATTTGAGACCAAATTTTTGACGAAGGATGGCTTTGGAGCGAGCTTCATCACTCAAGTTTGGGTCGATATCAAGATTGTCGCTGCTACCAGAAGTAGTAGGTGCCGCTGAGTCAATTGATTGCAGGCCGCGAAGAATACTGCCGCTGTCATCTTCGTTGCTTAACCTGTCACTGCTTGTTCTCGAAGGGCTTTCGCTGATAGCAGCCGCTTTGCCAAATCCTTCACCTGAACTTCCACGCGATTTCTTCTTCTTAGCGGACAATTGTGTCGTCGTCCTCCAAGTGGAACCAGTTGGGCATACGAATGCACAAGTTGATGAGAGCTGTTGTGCCACCACCAGCAATAGCGGCAAGTATTGAGTGTTCTTCATGATGAATTGTTAGTTTTGCTCTTACGCAATGCCGACAGCCGATATTATGATAGCATCAATGAGGGAGTCAGAGCGTTTTCATCAACAGCATGCTTGTGATGAGGCAGAAGGCAGAGGCAGCATCAGAGTAGAAGAGGATAAAATAGATAGACGGAAAGTTCAAGGTGGTGAGTTTGGCACTTGAGAGTGCCATCTAAGATGTACGTCTTATTCCGGTGTGGGCTAGTGTGCATCGCATTTGCATGCATCAGTACATACCCTATCAATGTAAGTAGTAGAGAGCAAGGGTAAATGTAGAGAGGCATTTCTGAAGAGCTTGGCAGTAACAGTTGCATATGTGCTTAACATATCATTTGGAAACCTACAATCACCAGGGCAATCATCATCATCATCAATATTTGGAGTTTTCGAATTCTAGGTCAGCACTCTTCTTCCTAATCTCTTCTTGCAGATGTTGTTCCTGTTTCACTTCCAAAGGATCTTCAAGGGCAGATGCTTCGTCGATGATGCGATCGACACCAGTCATGTGCTCTTCCACGTCCTCCAAATCGTGTTCTCCATCTGGGGCATCTACTGCAAACAAAGTCGTGCCGAGAACAGCTTCATGTACTTTGGTTATGGAATCGGCATCTTCCGTAACAGCAGCGAAGTCAATGATGCGATTCACTCCTTCCATGTGTTCTTCAACATCTTCAAGGTCATGGTCACCGTCAGGTCCATCGACGGCGTAGGGCGTCATAGAGCTGAGGAAACGGCTGGCGTATCGAGCCACAGCGGCTCGAGTAGCAGGGGTTTGAGCAGTAGCAAATTCGGCTGCAGCAGGAAGCTTAGTGATGGCGAGACGGTGGGTAGTTCTGGCTAGAGAGGACAACATGATGGTTGGTTTGATCTGATAATGTAGCTGTACTTATGGTAGCATTAATCTTGAGAGGTCTTCACCGACCTCAAAAGATACTTCTTGAGGAGGGTTCTCATCCTCGTGTCACGGCCGGCGCCGATGAGAACTCTCAACAACACGCATCCATCATGTCGATCGAGCTGCTACTTATGTTTTCACCCTGGATCTGCTCACAACAAAAGTAAAAAGATACGAACGAAGATCAAACAAAAGAACCCTACATTAAAACACCAAGCCAAGTAAGAAAAAGAAAGAAGATCATGTTCTTGTCATCACTCGCACGTGCTACCGCCACTAAGCTTCCTGCTGCTGCTGCAGCTGTTGCTAGTAGGGCCCCAGTAGCAGAAGCCGCTGTGGCTCGATACGCCAGCCGTTTCCTCAGCTCTATGTCGGCACCATACGCCGTCGATGGTCCTGACGGTGACCATGACCATGAAGATGTTGAAGAACACATGGAAGGAGTGAATCGCATCATTAACGTCGCTGCTGTTACGGAAGATGCCGATTCCATAACCAAAATGCATGAATCTGTTCTTGGCACGACTTTGTTTGCAGTAGATGCCCCAGATGGAGAACACGATTTGGAGGACGTGGAAGAGCACATGACTGGTGTCGATCGCATCATC
>Ga0209652_1003778_pt1 | contig 10941 bp, 10 predicted proteins | sample SaaInl74LU_5_DNA_FD_184641 | JGI IMG/M metagenome (GOLD analysis project Ga0209652, IMG submission 184641) | Marine microbial communities from expanding oxygen minimum zones in the Saanich Inlet - ESP_74LU_5_DNA (SPAdes) (version 2) | ecosystem: Environmental > Aquatic > Marine > Intertidal zone...
ACGTTGGTGACACTCTCGACGAGATGGTTGGATTCTTGCGTCGAGCCATGGACGCCTCGCTCGATCTTGTGATCTCTTCCGGTGCGGTGTCGATGGGTAGTTATGACTTCGTGAAGCCGGCTCTTGAGGCAGTCGGTGCACAGATTATCTTTCACAAAGTGACACAGAAACCCGGGAAGCCACTGCTGTTCGCGATTTTACCAAATGGCACGTTGTATTTTGGTTTGCCCGGAAATCCCGTCTCGACTGTGGTGAATTGCCGCTTTTATGTACATTACGCTCTCGGTGTGATGCAACAAAAACCATTAGAAACTCCGATCAAGCTTCGGCTTGATCGAGACATCGAGAAGCCAGAGGGACTTGCGGTATTTTTAAAAGCTCAGTGTCTTCGTGGTAAAGGTGGTGCCATGGTCCGTGCACTCGAGGGTCAAGAATCATTTCAGACTCAACCATTACTGGAAATGAACGGGTGGATTGTATTGAGCGAGCATCTAGGTTCGATGCAGGCTGGAGACATGGTTAACTTTTATCCGGCCAACCCGCGTGGACTACCCGATATATTTTGACGGATATAACGCTTTGTGCCATTCTTCGACGCAAATAATTAGTCGACGTTGACCTAGGCGGGCCATAGTGGAAAAAATTCTGACAGATCGGTTTGGGAGAAGTTTCCCTTACCTTCGGTTGTCGATCACGGACGTTTGCAACTTTAAGTGCACCTACTGCCTTCCCGATGGATATCAAGGGGAAGCTGACGGTTTTTTGGGGGTCGACGAAATCCGTCGCCTGATTGCCGGTTTTGCTGAGCTCGGTACACGGAAAGTCCGTTTGACCGGCGGCGAGCCAACGCTTCGTAAGGATTTTCTCGATATCGCTCGCGTCGTATCTCAAACCCCTGGGATCGAAACGGTCGCGATGACCACCAACGGTTACAAATTACCTGAGCGCGCCCAAAGTTTTTTTGATGCGGGCGTGAAGGCAATCAATGTGTCAATTGATGGTCTGACCCCCGAACGCTTTGAACTGATCACTGGAAAGAATCGGTTTGAGGAAGTCATGGAAGGCCTGAAGCTCTGCCAAGACATTGGATTTTCGCCAGTGAAAGTCAATGCGGTGTTACTGAAAGACTTGAATCACTCCGAGCTTGACGCCTTCATTCAATGGGCATCAGAAGGGGTTAACTTACGCTTTATCGAATTGATGGAGACCGGAGAAAACCGTTCGTATTTTGAAAAACACCACTTGTCTGGCGATGTGTTGGTTGAGAAGCTGGAAAAGACTGGTTGGCTGGAAGCTCCGCGCGACGCATTGGGCGGTCCTGCGCGAGTTTGGAAACACGCGGATCAAGTCGGCAGTGTCGGTTTGATTGCTCCGTACTCAAAAGATTTCTGCACAACCTGTAATCGGCTTCGGGTGTCGGCTAAAGGTGGATTACATCTCTGTCTGTTCGGCGATGGTGGACATGACCTCAGGCCACTATTGCAACGTGATTCAGACAAAGATGCGTTGAAAGAAACGATTTGCGAACTACTTGATCTCAAAGTGGCTGGGCACGGCTTGCATGAGCATAACACCGGCGCTACACCACATTTTGCATCTATAGGGGGTTAATTTGGCGGCTTGCGAGCTTATTTCGAACTTTTCGATGATCGATGTTGGTGGAAAACGTCATACCACGCGTCGTGCGGTTGCAGCAGGTACGATCCACTTAGGTCCGAATGCATTTGTGAAAGTTCGGGATAAGACCCTTCCGAAAGGAGACTGTTTCCCGATGGCAGAGATTGCGGGCGTCAGTGGTGCCAAACAATGCGCCAATCTGTTGCCAATGTGCCATCCACTGCCACTAGATCAAGTCTTGGTATCCTTCGAACTGAATCACGATCAACAATCTGTGAGAGTGTTTTGTGAGGCTGCGGCCCACGCTAAGACCGGTGTGGAAATGGAAGCGTTGGCGGGTGCTAATGCGGCATTGCTCTGTATTTGGGATCTCTGCAAGGGGACCGACCCAGTGCTTCGGATCAGTGATTTGGAACTGCTGACCAAAACCGGTGGCAAATCGGGTGTGTGGATCAACCCTGATGCTGAGATTCCTGATTGGGTGAACGACCGTCTGCCATCAACAACACCGTTAGTCGATCGCAAAATTGCCGTGATGGTGATGAGTGACCGCGCATCGGAAGGAACTTATGACGATGAATCCGGTCAATATTTGGTGACCGCGTTGACCGATCAAGGCGCGGAAGTATGTGCCTACACGGTGATCCCAGACGATTTTTCCCTGATACAGACGACTATCACCGAGATCTCTGAAACTCATGATCCGCATGTGATTCTCTGTACGGGTGGTACAGGGCCTGGTCCACGTGATGTGACACCCGTGGCGATCGCTGAACACTTGAATCCAGAGTTGCCGGGTCTTGGTGAATGGTTGCGCTCAGAGAGTGCGGTGTACACCAAGACGGCGTGGTTATCACGAATGGGTGGCGGTTTAATTGGGCGTGCGCTCGTGATCACCTTGCCCGGTAGCTTACAGGCGGTGAAGGAGTGCTTCGGTATCTTTATCGAAGGCCTACCAAAAGCCATCATGATGATTGAAAAACAAGGCCGGAAAGGGCGCCTGTGACACAGATTCATGTGCACTGTCTCGGCGTGTTTCGAGAGATCGGTGATGGCTTTGATGTCGATGTACCGTCAAATTCGGTGGATGCGATTCGTGGTGCTGTTGCTGAGCATCTGCTGCGCTTGGGCCGCGCTGACCTGAACGATGTGTTGAAGCGTTCCGTCTTTGCTGAGGGCGATGAGCTGCTCAAAGACCATATGGTCGTTGAAAGCTCTGCCGTCAGTGTATTACCTCCGGTGGCAGGAGGGTAGAGTGAAGCTCTTCATTGAGAATCGTGGCACACACTGGCATTGTGGGCTAGTGGATGGGCCTTGTGAAACTCAGGATCTCGACGCCCTGGTGTCCGATCCAGCGCATGGAGCAATTGCGCAATTTTTCGGAGTCGTGAGAAACCACAATGAGGGTCTTGAAGCCTCGGCGGTCGATTATGACGTGCATCCAGAACTTGCACTCAAGGCCATGTCAGAGCTTTGCTCTGACATCTGCTTGGAATATCCGGTCCGGTTGTTGCTGATTCACTCGCGAGGGCTTGTGCGTGTGGGAGAGGCGAGTGTTGTGATCGCGGCAAGTAGTGCGCATCGGAAAGATTCCCTCAGCGCCGTGTCTGATACGATTGATCAACTGAAAGTTCGAGTTCCAATTTGGAAAAAAGAGATCGGTCCAGACGACGAGCAACGCTGGCTCGACGGGTATTCATTAAGAAAAGACTAGTAGGTGATTGCATGGACGCAGTGTCATTTGTTATTGATTCTCAGCTCAAACAAACCAGTTACCCACTCACTTCATTGGATGTGTGTGATCTGCGGTTAGTCGATGATCAACGTTGGCCATGGCTGTTGATCATTCCACGAGTCGCCCACGCGGTGGAACTCATTGATATCAGCCCAGATCTCCGCGCTCAGGTATGGCTTGAAATTGATCATGTTGGACGTGTGATGCGTGACCAGTTTTCACCACATAAACTGAATATTGCCGCACTTGGAAATCAGGTCCGGCAGCTTCACGTGCATTGCATCGCTCGTTTCCCGGAAGATGAAGCTTGGCCCAACCCGGTTTGGGGAGTGGGAGATTCCGTGCCTTATGATTCTGAGCTTCTCAACAGCCGCCTGAACGCACTCCGAGCTGCTTTCTCCTAAAGACCTTGCCTGAGCTGAGATCTGAGTAATTCATAGAGATCAACATGCGCGCTCCATGCCTCGCAGTAAGATTGCAGCAATGGGCTGATACGCTGAGACACGCGGTCACCCCCAACACTGACTGCCGCCAATCGTTGATTCGTCCATGAATGATCAAATAAAGCCCCGAACATAGTCGGGGCTTTTGGGGTATTCACTTGGCGTGATACTTCCGAGGTGTTTCGCCCAGATATAATTGGCGTGGGCGGCCGATTTTGTAGGGGCTTGAAATCATTTCGTGCCAGTGTGTAATCCAGCCGATGGTTCTTGACACCGCAAAGATCACGGTAAACATGCTGGTTGGAATACCAATCGCGCTCAGAATAATGCCTGAATAAAAGTCGACATTCGGGAAAAGTTTACGCTCTGCAAAATAGGGATCTGACAGAGCGATTCGCTCAAGTTCCATGGCAACCGCCAACCTTGGATCCTCTACTCCGAGTTCAGCCAAAACTTCATCGCAGGAGACTTTCATGACCTTTGCCCGTGGATCGAAGTTCTTATAAACCCGGTGGCCAAAGCCCATTAACTTGAATGGGTCATTCGGATCTTTGGCCTTCTCGATAAACATCGGGATGTTTTCCACAGAACCGATTTCTTCAAGCATCATTAACACTGCTTCGTTCGCTCCACCGTGAGCAGGGCCCCAAAGCGCGGCAATTCCCGCTGAAACACAGGCAAATGGGTTGGCACCGCTTGATCCAGCAAGACGTACGGTTGAGGTCGATGCGTTTTGTTCGTGATCGGCGTGCAACAGGAATATTCGATCCATTGCTTTTTCCACAGCGGGGCTGACCACATAGGTTTCACATGGCGTACCGAACATCATGTAAAGGAAATTGGCTGCATATGATAAATCGTTGCGAGGGTACATAAACGGCTGGCCAATCGAGTGCTTGTAACACATGGCAGCGAGAGTCGGCATCTTGGCGACCAATCGATGGGCTGCGATCTCGCGATCGCGCTCAGATCGAATGTCCATCACATCATGATAAAACGCTGAAAGAGCACCGATAGCACCACACATCATCGCCATTGGGTGGGCATTATGGTGAAACCCGTCAAAGAAGTGGGCCAGTGACTCATGCACCATCGTATGACGGGTAATGTTAGTGACAAACTGTTGCTTTTGCTCTTTCGTTGGAAGTTGCTCATACCAGAGTAAGTAGCAGGTCTCGAGATAATCTGAGTTTTCCGCAAGATCCTCAATCGAGTAACCTCGGTGAAGTAGGACTCCTTCACCGCCATCAATGTAGGTAATGGTGGATTCGGTCGCAGCTGTAGACATAAATCCAGGATCGTAGGTGAAATACCCTGCTTTTAATAGTCCTGAAACATCGATGACATCCGGTCCGTAAGATCCTTTACGAACTGGAAGTTCGACAACTTCACCCGTTGGGAGGGTTAGTGTGGCATTGTTTTCCGCCATGTTTTTCGGCTCCTTTGTTTGTAAATCCGCGAGTTAGGCCTTATTCCTGAGGTCTTTGTGCGGTGCACACAACGTGCGGAAGCGATGCTCACTATAATCGGGGTAGTTCAGGTGTCAATTAGGCATAGTTGATTTAGTCATAAAGGAGCATGCGTTACCCTTTGTAACGTTATAAAGAGACGACTATACTGTCGGCCACATTGATCACCGGTAGGAAGAGGATCCCAAAGACATGGCTATGTCGAGAGAACGTCCGGTCAACCTAGACCTGACCACCTTTAGTTTCCCGATAACTGCGATAGCATCCATTCTGCACAGAGTGTCTGGTGTCATCTTGTTCTTCGGTAGTTTTATTTTATTGGCGCTATTAGGTCTCTCATTAGAGAACGAAGCTGGCTTCGCCGATGCCTTGACCTTGCTTGATCACCCCTTTGTTGCGTTCATCATCTGGGGTATCTTGGCCGCCTTGGCCTATCATTTCACCGCTGGCGTGAAGCATCTCTTCATGGACATGGGTTACGGTGAAACGCTGGAATCTGGGCCGATGTTTGCGAAAGTATCGATGGCTTTGTCGGTCGTCTTAATTGTGCTTGCGGGGGTTTGGGTATGGTAACAAATGTCCTGAATTATGGCCGAAGTGGCGTCGCCGACTGGGTCGTTCAACGATTTAGTGCGTTGGTTTTGGCTGCTTACACTGTGGTCATGGTGGTGTGGTTGGCGGTGAACGGTTCCGATCTGACCTTTGCGCAATGGCAGGGATTTATCGGGCAGACCTGGATGCGAATCTTTACCTTGTTAACGATTCTTGCTTTGGTCGGGCACGCCTGGATTGGCTTGTGGACCGTTGCTACTGATTATCTGAAAAAAGGTGCAGTGCGGGTTGCATTTTTGGGGTGCGTCGCGATCTCTCTATTCGTGTACGTCGTTTGGGGCATTAGCATTCTTTGGGGGTTTTAATCCATGACAGCACTTCGTAAATTATCATTTGATGCGGTCGTGATCGGCGGCGGCGGTGCCGGAATGCGTGCTTCGTTGCAGATGGCGCAGTCTGGCTTTAAAACAGCCTGTTTGACTAAGGTGTTTCCAACACGCTCACATACTGTATCCGCTCAAGGCGGTATCACCTGCGCGATTGCCAGTGCCGATCCGGACGATGATTGGCGTTGGCATATGTATGACACCGTCAAAGGGTCTGATTATATTGGTGACCAAGATGCCATTGAGTACATGTGCTCTGTGGGTCCAGAAGCGGTGTTTGAGTTGGAACATATGGGTCTGCCGTTTTCACGCTTTGAGAACGGACGGATTTATCAGCGCCCATTTGGCGGCCAGTCTAAGGATTATGGTGCTGGCGGACAGGCAGCGCGTACCTGTGCTGCGGCTGATCGGACCGGTCACGCACTTTTGCACACGCTGTATCAAGCAAACCTCAAGAACAACACGACCTTTCTGAATGAATGGTTCGCGGTGGATTTAGTTCGTAACCAAGACGGCGTTGTCGTTGGCGTGATTGCGATTGAAATCGAAACCGGCGAAGTGGTGTTTGTTGAATCGAAAGCCACTGTCTTGGCGACCGGTGGTGCTGGGCGAATTTATGCGTCTACAACGAACGCGCATATCAACACTGGCGATGGAATCGGCATGGCGCTGCGAGCGGGCTATGCGGTTCAAGATATTGAGATGTGGCAATTCCATCCAACCGGAATTTACGGTGCAGGGACGTTGGTCACGGAAGGCTGTCGCGGCGAAGGTGGCTACTTAATTAATAAGGATGGCGAACGTTTCATGGAACGTTATGCGCCGAATGCGAAAGATCTTGCAGGACGTGACGTTGTGGCTCGTTCCATGATGACCGAAATCCTTGAAGGTCGCGGTTGCGGTGAGCAGGGTGATCACGTGTTCCTGAAACTCGATCATTTGGGTAAAGAGATCCTGCATTCGCGGTTACCTGGCATTACTGAACTCTCCAAAACCTTCGCGCACGTGGATCCAGTGAATGCGCCGATCCCAGTCGTTCCAACATGTCACTACATGATGGGTGGTATTCCGACCAATGTGAATGGTCAAGCAATCACCCAGGTGAATGGTAAAGATCAAATTATTCCTGGCTTGTATGCCTGTGGTGAAGCCGCCTGTGTCTCTGTGCATGGCGCGAATCGCTTGGGTGGTAACTCATTACTTGATCTTGTGGTCTTTGGTCGCGCGGCAGGGATCTTTATTGAAGAGCAGTTGCAGCAGGGTATTGAGTACAATCAGGCATCTGAAGAGGACGTTGACCGTGCCATGGGTCGTTTGAATCAATTAGATTCAAACGATAACGGCGAAGATACGGCGCAATTGAAGAAAGAACTGCAAAGTTGTATGCAGAACTACTTCGGAGTGTTCCGTGATGGCGAGTACATGAAGAAAGGTCGTGAAGAGCTGGATGCGATGCGTGACCGAGTGGCGAATATCGCCATTTCTGACAAGTCCAAAGCATTTAACACGGCTCGAATGGAAGCGCTCGAGCTTCAGAATTTGTTTGAGGTGGCCGAAGCGACTGCCATTGCAGCCGATGAGCGCACCGAAAGTCGCGGCGCACACTCGCGTGGCGATTATCCAGAGCGAGATGATAAGAATTGGTTGTGTCACTCGCTGTATCATCCTGAAACCAAGAAATTGACCAAGCGTGACGTCAACTTCAAACCGAAGACTGTCGAGACGTTTGAGCCAAAAGTGCGTACGTATTAAGGGGTATTGAAATGTTAGTCAGTGTTTATCGCTATAACCCTGAAACGGACCGTGAGCCCTACATGCAAGACGTTGAAGTCTCTCTTCCTGAAGGAAAGGATTTGATGGTTTTGGATGTGCTCAATCTGATCAAGGAGAGAGATCAGTCATTGTCATATCGTCGCTCATGCCGCGAAGGGGTTTGCGGTTCAGATGGTGTGAATATGAATGGCAAGAATGGGTTGGCCTGTATTACACCGGTCTCGGAAGTTGCGACCAGTGGAAAATTGGTCGTTCGGCCATTGCCTGGGCTTCCAGTGATCCGTGATCTGGTGGTCGATATGGGTGTGTTTTACAAGCAATATCAGAGAATTAAGCCGTATTTGCAGAATTCGACTCCGGCCGGTGGGCGTGAGCGTCTGCAGTCACCTGAAGATCGAGCAAAGCTTGATGGTTTGTATGAATGCATTCTCTGCGCGTGCTGTTCGACCAGTTGTCCATCGTTTTGGTGGAACCCCGAAAAGTTTGTTGGGCCATCAGGCCTTCTACAAGCCTATCGGTTCCTCGCCGACACGCGTGATGAAGCCACTGAAGAACGATTGGCTGATTTGGATGACCCCTTCAGCGTTTTCCGTTGTCGTGGAATTATGAATTGCGTTTCGGTGTGCCCGAAAGGCTTGAATCCAACCAAGGCGATCGGTCACATCCGCGATATGTTGTTGTCACGGGCAACCTAAGTCTAGGTTGGCTTGTGTGCGCGAGACGCGCACAATAGCGGCGCTTTCTGTGACCCAGGAAGTGCCGTTTTAACATACTCAGTCACAATCCTCTGAGTATGTTGATTTGGAAGGTCATAATGATGATGACCGAGGCTTACGCCGAAATGGAAAAGAATGGCCCTAAGGTCACGCCAAGACGACGTTGAGACGAGCTTCGGTGAAGAGGAGTACATCAATGTCTGAAGGCTCAATGGAGCAAAGCCTGAATTCCTCGCATCTTGCGGGTGGCAATCTTTATTATCTCGACGAACTTTACGAGCAATATTTATCCAATCCCAATAGCGTTCCTAACGAGTGGCGGCAATACTTCGATTCTCTGCCCCGCGTGGAAGGAGCAATTGCTGGTGACGTGCCGCATTCCACCATCCAGGAACAGTTTTTACTCCTCGGCAAGGACCGGAATCGCTCGGTATCTGCTGGAAGCGGTTCAGTGTCATCCGATTTCGATCGGAAACAAGTCCAGGTGCAGCGGCTCATTAACGCGTATCGGATTCGGGGTCATCAGCGGGCAACGCTGGATCCTCTTGGCTTGATGGAACGCGAGCAGGTTCCGGATTTAGAACTCGGATTCCATGATCTATCAGCGGCTGATTTGGATACTGTATTTCAGATTGGCATGCAGAATTTCAGCATGCCTGAAGGTAAGCTTTCGGACATTATTGGCGCCTTAGAGAAAACCTATTGCGGATCAGTCGGCGCTGAGTACATGCATATTGTCGATACAGAAGAACGCCTGTGGTTACAAAATCGCTTAGAAGGCGTCATGGGTAAGCCTGAGTTTCCGACGGAAATCAAAACTCACCTTCTGGAGCGGCTAACAGCAGCTGAAGGTCTTGAAAAGTATCTGCAGTCTCGTTACCCAGGAACCAAGCGTTTCGGCCTTGAAGGTGGTGAGTCTTTGGTGCCTTGCGTCGATGAACTGATCCAGCGTGCTGGATCACATGGCGCCAAAGAAGTGGTGATCGGGATGGCACATCGAGGTCGCCTGAATCTGTTGGTCAATACGCTGGGTAAAAATCCACAAGACTTATTTGACGAATTTGACGGTAAAGCAACCTTCGATCATCACGGTGATGTCAAATATCATCAGGGCTTTAGTTCGAACATTGCGACCCCAGGCGGTGAAGTCCACCTCGCAATGGCGTTTAATCCTTCACATCTTGAGATCGTGTCCCCTGTTGTCGAGGGTAGCGTGCGAGCGCGACAGGATCGTCGGAGTGATCCGTCAGGTGACCGAGTCGTCCCGATCTCAATTCATGGCGATGCAGCCTTCGCTGGACAAGGTGTCGTGATGGAGACATTCCAGATGTCTCAGACACGGGCGTACAAGACCGGCGGAACTCTGCACATCGTTGTGAACAACCAGGTTGGTTTTACCACCTCTCGCCGTGAGGACTCTCGCTCAACTGAGTACCATACCGATGTGGCGAAAATGGTTCAGGCACCCATCTTTCACGTCAATGCGGATGACATCGAAGCGGTCAATTTTGTGACGCAATTAGCGATGGACTATCGGTATGAGTTCAAAAAGGACATCGTGATCGATTTGATTTGCTACCGTCGTCGCGGTCATAACGAGGCGGACGAGCCCAGTACAACACAGCCGTTAATGTACGCTCAAATCAAGCAGCAGAAGACCACGCGGACGCTATATGCGGCCCAACTGGTCTCTGAAGGCGTGCTCTCGGATGCTGAAGTCAAAGCCATGGAAGAAGGTTACCGTTCTGCGCTGGAGGCTGGTGAGCCAGTCGTGAAAAGCTTAGTCCGTGAGCCCGACAGCAAGCTGTTTGTGGATTGGACTCCTTATTTGGGGCACGAATGGACTGCCGATCACGATACGAGCTTCCCGATGAAGCGCCTTCAAGAGCTTGGACAGCAAATCAACACAGTGCCCACCGGCTTTGTGATGCAAAAGCAGGTTGAGAAAACCTATGACGACCGACGGAAAATGGCCGCAGGCGCATTGCCTTGTAATTGGGGTTTTGCAGAAACCCTAGCGTACGCGACTTTGCTTGATCAAAACGTTGGCGTTCGCTTTACAGGACAAGACGTGGGGCGCGGAACCTTCTCTCATCGGCAGGCTACGCTGCACGACCAAAAAACCGGCGAATCTTACACGCCACTTCAGCATATCGCAGACGAGCAACCGCGTTTTGAACTCTACGATTCGTTTTTGTCCGAAGAAGCGGTTCTGGCGTTTGAATACGGTTATGCAACCACAGAGCCACG
>Ga0209652_1003779_pt1 | contig 10939 bp, 8 predicted proteins | sample SaaInl74LU_5_DNA_FD_184641 | JGI IMG/M metagenome (GOLD analysis project Ga0209652, IMG submission 184641) | Marine microbial communities from expanding oxygen minimum zones in the Saanich Inlet - ESP_74LU_5_DNA (SPAdes) (version 2) | ecosystem: Environmental > Aquatic > Marine > Intertidal zone ...
ACTCTATTGTATATAATGTAATTAAAGCACTGCTAAACTCAGATCTCTTGGCTAAACACTCGCTACAATACTTACTCTTCCTGAAACGAACACTTCTCTACAAATTTTCTTATTCAGTAGGGACAATCACCTAAATGGAACAACACGAATTTCTTCAAAAAGCATCACCACTGCACTCATCTAAAATCATTTTGCATTTGCTCTGCTGCTGGCCTGGCAATGGAGGCAGAGGCAAGAGGCAAGGTCGATCTGCGTCGATCCCTTCTATCAGCCAAACCAGTCAACAGGGTATAGGGCACCTCATAGATATATTGACTTGACCATGGTAGTACAGTCGGCGGTAGAAAGGTCACCCTTTCTTAGGCCGTCCAACCCACGGCTCAAAAAGGCACAACAAAGTCAAATAACGAAAACACAGGAGCGAAAGTCATCTCTTTTGGGTGCCTACACGAACTTATGCAACGTCACCATGGGGGCAGGGATTGTCGGGATGCCATATGCAATTAAAGAAGCAGGATTGGTTTTAGGGACTGTCATGATTATTATTTGCGCTTTCCTTACAGATTACTCATTACGGCAACTCATATCTGTCGGGAAGGTTGCTGATGTCAACTCATATGAAACACTTATGGAAGCGTCTTTTGGTCGGCCTGGATTCATCTTTCTAAGTGTGAACATGTTCCTGCTCTCACTTGGCAGTATGATTGCTTATTTAATCATCATCAAAGATACCTTACCGGTGCTCCTGCAGGTGGCACCTGACGACGAGGATACCAAGCGAATGATAATGTTCATCAGCAGCCTGTTCATAATCCTTCCACTTAGTATGCAACGTGACATTTCTGATCTTGAGAAGACTTCGAAATTCAATGTTATTTTGAACACAATTATGGTTTCGTTGGTCGCTGGCTTCTCTCCAATTAAAGAATCAGTATCAGCGTCGGGAGGTATAATGCAGCTACTATCAGACGAGAAGATCCTTGATATCAGTACGTTCTTTATTGGTTTTGGGGTGTGCAGCTTTGCGTTTGTTTGCCAAGATTCTTCATTCATTATTGCCGGATCAATGTCAAAGGCAACAAAGTTCCGATGGAAGAAAGTGACTCAAGGAGCTATGCTCACATGCGTTATACTTGAATTGACTATGGGAGTCTCAGGATATTTGGCTTATCAAAAGAACGCGGTTGGAAATATATTAAACAACATGAACACGCACCACTGGTCAGGCGTAGCAAGCAGATCAATTTTGTGTGCCACGATGTTTTTTGCTTACCCAATCAATTTGTACATTGGAAGGCACGCGTGCATGGTCCTGTTTTTCAAGGGAGTGAGCGCCCACGAGGGAGATGATGCGCGGGTTCTGGCACGTAGAGACAGGAGGATCATTCTTACCTTGGTACTGTACATCTCTTCACTGCTTCCTGCTATCTTTTTGGAAAAGACAGGAAACGTGCTTGCAGCTACGGGTGCAATAGGAGGCTCAAGCTTGGCATACATTGGACCTGGGGCGAGCTTTCTTGCAGTTTGGGGCCACTTATTTTTGGATTTAGTTCGCTCTCGATGGCATGACCCCTCGCGTCGTTGCTATGGATTTCCCAGAAAAGACGGGCAACAAAATGAAACGGCAATAGAAGCAAACGAAGAAACTTCCATACGAGACATCTTTTTGTGGTTTGCACTAGGAATGCCTATTTGGTGCAGTGTTGCTCGAATTGGAGAGAAGCAGCTGGCTGCTCATTTTGAACGGGAAATGCTCATTTCGCCCGGCATCATAAAACCAAGAAGAGTGTCTGTGAATCCAAGACGAACAACGGTTCACACTCAGCTAATTCCTCCTTCGAAACTGATCCCGGGCGGTAGTTTAGAGACATCATCATTGTTGGATCCAAATTCGGCAACCATCTATGGATCTTCTCAGGATAACCCTCAAGACAAAGAGATGCAGCCAATGGATCGTATTGATTCCTTCACTTCCGTCGAAGTCAAGATAGAAATGGATAAAACAGACCCAACAATGATGGAGTTTTGGGTTGCAATCGGCTACATCATACTTGGACTCGTTGCAATGATATTTGGTCTGGGATCAATTATTGTACAGCACTAATAGCTATTAATAGAGACAATTGTAAGCAATATGTAATAGTTTTATTGAAAACTACCTTTGGCAAGTTTGCTGCTGTTGAGCTTGCTGCTGTGATTGTTGAACTTGTGGCGACTGCTGATGTTGTTGTTGCTGGGCAGCACTTTGTGTTGTATATTGTCGAAGCACTTGAATTTCAGGCTTTCCGGAACCAAATGCACCGACACCAGTTACGCCAGTGCTCTTTCGAGAGAACCCTCCTCTATAATTGGGAGCTAGACCTGACTCCAGCATTGTCCACTTTCCAGTCCGCTCCGGAGGCACGAAACCCATGTTGATGAACCAATCCAGAGGACTATATTTTGGAACGTTGTAGTTAGCCATGAGTTCTTGACCTTTCTTCAATGGCTTGCTCCGACCATGTCGACGACTCCTGACAATGAAAGCCCCCGCATCATTCTCTTCAGCATGTAAAGCAAAGCCATCGGGATCACTGCTCGTTTCGTTCCCAACCACCTCAAAAAACTTGTCCGCTGCCTCATCATGATTGATCAAATCCATCATTGGCACAAGGCGTAGTCTCCCATGAGCCTCTCTTCCAGCGACAGCCCTGCTTGCAACATGGCAAAGAGCCCATCGTAAGGAATCTATAAAATTTATTCCAGGAGGCGTGGCTACAAATATTTTGTATTGCGCGGAGAAAGTGCTGACTATTCGCTCTGCCACTTCAGCAGCCTTACTAATCTCATTGGGCCACCCAACAACGTCAGTCCCCATCTCAACCGAGAGAGCTGTCACGACATCAACTACGGACTGTCGAGATGCAGGATTTAATGCACATGTTGGACGAGGAGGGAGAGTGGCAATGTAAGGAAAGAAGCGAGAACCATCCCCAAGACCCCTCTCATGGGCGAGAAGAATGGTTAGAACAAATGCATCATCAAGATGAGCTATTTGATTTTTCATAACTTCCTCGGGTAGGATATTCTTCAGCATTTCGAGAGCTGTAGAGCGTGTAATCTGAGCTTCTAGTGGGATGTGAAGGAGAAGTTCATGTTGTGAATAAGGTTTGGTGGTAGACGTTGCTTGATGTTGTTCAGCTTTGTGTTGCGTAGAAGAAGGAGAGGGCCGGGGTGGTAGGCTACTACCTTCTCCACCTTCAGAAGTGTCTGATGATAATTCAGGAAATTGTCGTTTCATCTCATCCATTATTTCTTGTTCAGCCATCTGTTGATCCTTTATTTCCTGCACCCTTTTCCGTTCTACCATATCCTCCTCTTCCCTCTCCTTGGCAGTTCCAGGGAAGCAATTTCGTTGGCATTTTGTATACGAGTCTCTAACCATCCCAATTCCACGCGCGGCACCGGATGGAGCTGGAATAAGAAAGCCAAGATCTGGATGTACGTATCCATGATCAAACCGGACAACATATTCACGAAGAGCGTAAAACCCCATTGGATGATAGTAAGCGTCGACGGGGGCATTTTTTTGACCAGCAGACTTGGAACCGTACAAAAGTCCCTTTATTCTGGAAACAAATGAATTGGGCGAAGCACTGTGAAGATCACTATCATCGACCAAATTCCCATCTGCATCACGAAGAGTCACTCGTTTCTCTTTACGTGCCAGCGCCTTAATGAGATTACGCCGCCAAGGTAACACAAGTGACAAAAATTTCATCATTGTGGGAGACAATCCCCCCTCACCCACTTCAATGTTTGACAAGTCCACCTGTCGGAATAATATCCAATTTGGTGGCCACATAGGTGAAGAGGCAAACCAACCGCCATCCCCAGTTTTTTGCATGCTTCCAGCACCATTAGTTGTGAGGTATTCCAAAATAGCCCATGGTGCCTTCTGAAATGTAATCATCTCATAGAGCAGAGTACTCCTCATTCTACGCGCCATTGCCATCCTCCAAGGGGTAATCATAAACTGTCGTATAAATTCCTGTTTCACTCTTCCGCTCCCATCGGGCTTTTCAGTAAGTGTCGACGGATCCTTTAGTACAAAGTGCCAAGTTCCATAGCCGCGAGTGAGCCATCCAGCGCCTACGCCAAATCCTAATAGAACACCGAGGGCGGCACATCCGAGGATCCAAATGAGGCTTTGTCGTTCGTGGTGGATCCAGTCGAGGAGTGTTAGTGGTGGAGTAGTGTTTGATGATGTTGAGGATGGAAGAAATTCATCAGGTAATGACATGGACTGCGGTTGGTCATTATGATGTATCGCCGCTCTTGAAGCAGCAGCTGCCGACGACGACGATGAAGCTGCCGTGCTGCTCGACGAATGGCGTTGTTTCTTTGCCATGGTTTATTTAAACACAGTACAATACAACAACATCACTATCTTCATCTGCTCTATTATTTCATCGGTGAATTCTACATTTTCCATGTGTGCTGATAAATGTACTGTCATTAAAAACATTGTGACATCTTACTTAGTGACGATTGGTTTCTTCTCTCCTTTGCTCTTGCACTTTTCCTCCGTTCGGGAGTTCACGTTCATGCATTGCAATGACGTCGTAAGAAATCGGTGCCATCCAATAACCCACAACTTGACTTGATTGGTAACAACAACGATGCCGCCTCTCGCCGCTCAATCATCATCTGCGGGCCTCCTCCTAGTGGTAACCGCCCTGCTCACTGATTGCCTCAATTTGGCGTCTGCAAATAAAGCACATGATGTGTACAGAATATCACCATCAGCCGTGCATTCACGACGAGGGTGGCACAATAGGAGAAACTTGCCCTTCATTTCGTCATCAGCTGGGTCGTCGCTTGTAGGATGGGAAGAGTTAGTGCTGAACACGCGTGGTGGAAGCACCGTAGAAGAAGAAACCGCTGTCTCTGAAGTTGGCGAAGGTACTTCCGATGACATTGTTCCATCTGACGAAACAGTTGACGAGACTGAAGAATCACAGCCAAGGAACTTGACTTTTACAGCCACCAGTCCTGATGATGGATCCGCGGAAGACCCCGACGGTATCCCAAGTAGATGGTTTGACATGAAAAAGGGCGACCGTGAAGAGGCAAACGAGGCATTTGAAACTCATTTAGCTTGGCGTGAAGAGTTTAATGTGGATACCATGTTGGAGCGTCCTCACCCCAAATTTGATGTTTGTAAGCAGATGGCACCTCATTATTTTGCTGGGCGGGATCCACATAACAATATCATTTTTGTGCAACGACCTGCACATGTAGACTTTGAGCTGATGAGGATGAACAATGCAACGATTGAAGATTTGTTACTACACTATGTGTATGTTATTCAGTACTGTTGGAACATCATGGAGCCTGCTCCAGATGCTATAATGACGAACGTGTTGGATATGAGGGGATCATCATTTCGACAAATGAGCAACAGCGAATACATTGAATTTGGAAAACGTTTTGTTTCCATGATGTCAGCCAACTACCCAGGTAGGTCTTACAAGACATTAATCATCAATGCTCCTACTTGGATCAATGTTTTGTACAAGATCTTCAAACCAATGCTAAGAGAGTCGACGAGGCAGAAGATTATCATCTTGAAGGCAGGGGAGGAACAAGACACGGCATTGAAATTTTATTTGGGCGATGCCTTGCCTGATGACTTGCTATCGGCAGGGGATTCCAAGAAAGACAAGAAAGATATGGGCACGCGTTACTACGTGCCAGTAGAAGAAGAAGAGCAGTGTACACCTGGCCCTAATTCGGAAGTGGAGTTTGGAATGAGAGAATTTGTAAGTTTGATATGTACTTGTGCTGTGTTGAGGATTTTGAGTGTCATGTTTCCTAACCTTTCTTCTATACCTCGCAATAGTGCAAACAACAACTCGCGTTATACAACGAAACAATGATAGAGGTGAATACAATCTGAGTTCGAGCTGTGCAAAATATTTAAATGGGGTAAATTCATTGGATGGAAATGTAGCTAGTGATCCCGTTCAACGGGGAAAAGAAGTTGTACAAAGTAAAGGGACATAATTATTTAGTAATTCGCAATTGTATGCATTAGTAGCTGCCATGGGTGTATGCGACTGGTGGCCACACCGGAGGATCGTAACCTTTACCCCCAAAAGGAGAACATCGTGCAAGTCTCCATGCAGTTAGAAGCAATCCTTTTTGTGGACCATACTTTTCGATGGCCTGCACTCCGTATTGTGAACATGTTGGAAGAAACCGACATGCTGGTGGCAGCAACGGTGATATAAACTTCTTATAAAACCCTATTGCCATTATCATTGAGGAGGACATCACTTCCTTGTCAGAATCGTTTGCCTTTGCCTGTTCACTGTCTTCTTCTTCCTTCTCTATAGAGTCGTCTTTAGACTCACTAGCAAACAGTATTCTCAGCCATCTACTTTGGTCACGTTTTTGTTGCAATAGTGCATCGTGTTGTTGTTGAATTACCATGGCGTTCCTCTCCAACAACTTGTCGTTTCCTCTTTGATATGCAACTGCAGCAGAAATGCATTTTCGTACCGACAGAAATCCAAGCACCGATGCGTCTTTTCCGCTCAAACCTCCATTGAGCATCGGTTTTCTCAGAGCAAGAGGCAAGCTGGAAGTGATAGGCGCAACTGTAGCGAAGTGTTGGTGATTTTTACCGATGTGCTTGTCATGATGTTCGTGATGATCATGATGATGTTGTTTCCCCATCCCCGAAGAAGAATTATCTCCGAGCAACAAGCCACGTGTCAGATCAGCTAAGCATGATTGGCAAGCATTACTGCCTCTGCCGCATAGTGCCACAATAACGACAAGCAAGAGGGAGGTCTTCATCGCCACAGAAATGGCTAGCAATCACTCCGCATCTATCTCTCCCAATGTGATGAACGAAATCTAGCGTAGGAATTAGTACTGAATTTTCCGGCAACTTTTGTCCCCCACCTCACAAGGAAGGAATAGAAGCCAAGCAAGTAGCAAGTCAATAATACGATAAGTCAACAACAATGGCTGCTGTTACTACAACGTGGTGCTTGCTTTTGTCCTGTCTCACCTCGTCCGTCTTTACTGCCGAGGCATTTGGAGTACGGAGCACTCTAACAGCATCGAAGCGTTCACGTACACGAGTTCATCTTCTGAACTCATTTGAAGAACAAGACATCGACCAGTATGAGGTAGATTGCAATAATTTGAAGAAACATGGCGTACAACGTAGAGCATTCCTGGAGGCAGTTTCGCTGACAGGTCTTGCTGCTTTACCTGCTCAGAGCGCTCAAGCTTTTGAGGTTGACCCAAACAGAGACATATCCACTGGAAACTTCGATTGTCTTCTAGATCTACCTCCCATAACTCCAGGCTGTGTTCGACTTTACTTGTGTCGACATGGACAAACAGAAAACAATAGATTGCGTAAGATGCAAGGAGCTAGAGTTGATCCAGAAATAAACAAAAATGGGTACGAACAAGCGGAGAGGCTGGGTGTGGCTGTCGGTAAGTTGATAGAATCGGATACTATTCATGCTCCTACTTTGGTGGCTCATAGCAAATTGCTCAGAGCAAAAGAAACATCAGCAGTACTTGCAGATGCGGCAAACTCAGTACTAAAAGGGAAACAAGAGCCTCTGCATCTGTACGGGGAGGTTTCATCTCTTGGAGAGGTGGATTTTGGTGACCTTGACGGAAAAGATGTAAACTCTGCCAAATCGGTAATGATGAGTACTTTTGCCTCATGGGCGACGGGAGACATTGATAGAAGAGCAGGTGGAGAAGGTGATTCGGGCAGAGAAGGTAAGAATGGATAAGAACACATCTTTTCTGGACTTTAGTTCAACATTATCTCAGCCTTTCACGTATCTCTTTCTCGACAGTGCTGGAGCGAGGTGTGAAGGCATTAGAAACCCTTTCGCAAGTTGTAGCAGCGTCATCAACACCACAAGGTTCTATGCTAGCAGTGTCGCACTCAACTTACCTTCGGATTCTATTGGCATTGGTTGCAGACGCACCGCTTGCAGAGTCTGTGCTGTGGAAAATCAACAATGGATCGGTGAACGTTGTAGACGTCAACGTTGAAGGTAAACAACGACTCGTCAGTACTAACTCCGGTATATTTGGCGGATTGAAACGGAGCAATGACTTGCAGTTGACCATGCCTGAATGTCACTTGATTCGTCGCAATGAAGTGAGACATTTAGATGGAATGCAAGTGTAACAGACATGGAGTATGATAAGTTGCAACTGAGGAGTTTCGATGCTTTCAGTATTTGTTAAGTTAAGTTGAGTTCATATCGTCTGCTTACTTGTTTTCTTTGGCTTGTAGGGAAGAGCCTGGTGCCTCGCCACTGCATATGAATATATCTCGTCTGAGCTCTCCTGTACCATAAGGACAAGATAAGAGTCAATACATTTTGGCATCATTCAGATTTTTTCATCCGTAGCCTCAGCCTTGGTTCTCTCATCGCCTGCTGCCTCTTTCTCTCATCGCTGTTTTCGGCGCGTGATTTGTGATTCTGGATTAGATTGATGCAGATGCAGAAGATGGTTCTGTTATCTGGTAACGTCCCTTGGTAGCGTCTCTTCCCAGATACACGAAGCGAGAGGCTATTAATATTGGGGAGATAAGCACGTAAATATCCTTTGTCAATTAATGCAGGCTGCTTTGAAACGGTTTCCAGTGGAGTGCTTAGTGATGGGCTGGGTTGTATTTGTCGTGAGCCTAATCATCTTCTTAGTTCACATCGCTAGTGTCGATGGAGCAAAATACCTGTACCACAAAGAAGGAAATGAAAATGATTCATCTACGTCAGGGCCAGTCATAGAGCTTCTCGCTCCTTCGTCGAAACAGGATGGCCCAATCAAGCCCAATTTTTTGTTTGAGCCATCGTCTGATCATTCACCGCCACCTGCGAGAGTGGTTGAGTTTTATGCACCTTGGTGTCCTCATTGTCAGCATTATGCCCCAAAGTATATCAAACTAGCAAAAGCAGTAACTGCAAAACATCCTGAGATTGAGTTTCATGCGGTTAGTTGTACGGCACACAACAAACTTTGCAATGATCAAAATGTTAACGGCTACCCAACGTTGAAGTTATTTCGTGAAGGTAGCTACGAAGCATTGGAGTTTAAAGTTAAAGATGCAAAGGTAAAGAATGTCTTATTTAGATTGGGATTTGAGGTGTCTGAAAAGTCAGAGTCACATAACAACCACGAGGATCAGTCAGATAAGAAGCAGATAGCCAGAGTTGTGCCTTTCAGAATGCACGATGTGCACGATGCGTGGAATGATGCAGCTCTGAGCTTTGAGTTTGCGTTGAAGACAGGGATTTTTATGACGAATGGTCCTCTGTCAAAGGAAGAATCGTCTACATTCAGAAGTTGGTTGGAGTTACTCACCAAGACGCTGCCAATACAAATGTCGAAAACCCATGATATAGTCACAATGCTGTTGGAAAATTTTGAGGAAGCAAGTCAAAGTCAATCCAATTTGAGCAAGCTGATCCGCCCTTATGCTTCTCCAGATAATTCACAAACGTGGAGAACTTGTACGAATGGTGATAATAAGATGGGATATACATGCGGGCTTTGGCAACTATTTCATATCATGACAATAGGTGTGGTCGAATACAATAGACACAATACCCCCATTATTCCAACGCGGCAAGTTTCAGAAATTCTCAGAAACTACGTGGAACACTTCTTTCAATGTGAAGTTTGTAGGCTGAACTTTCTAGACATGTATGACAATTGTGCATTCGACGGATGTCATCGGTTATCAGACAAACCATCATCAAATGAACACGACTGGCGCGAATTGCCAATTTGGCTCTGGATGACTCATAACGATGTGAACACGAGACTTCTGGGTGAACGGATGTCTCAGAACAATCAACCGAAGCCGAATCAATGGGAATCTCAGCAAGCTCGATGGCCATCTCTGTACACTTGCCCAAACTGCTGGAGAGAAGATAAAAGCTGGGAAGAAGACGAGATATTCGACCATCTACACTCGATGTACTGGTCAGGCAATCCGAGCTACATCAAAATACCAAGCGAAGAAAATGAGCCGAGAAAACCAGTTCGTTCCATCTGGAAAGTAGGCGGATTCCTTTTTTGCATAATATCATTGGCTGCATGGTTTGTAAGGTTGTCAAAAGCACATCATCACTCAGGGAGACACAAGAAAGTTGATCACTAGCTAGATGAAGATTTGTTTTTGAAGGTGTAAAATAATGCGTAAATGCGTAGTTTGACAGTCACTTCACTACCTAATAATGAAATGTTAGCTTCCAGAAGAAAGCCAAGAGCACCATTTGAGCAACAGCTCGACCATAGTGCCCGTTAGGATAAGGAATCGGTGGGACACCACTTCCCATTTCTGCGTCATGAGTGTACATGTAAATGTTGGCAGGAGTGACAGCGAAGACCAAGAGCCCTAACAATCCAGCAGCAATCCTTACATCAAAATCGAATATTCCCAAGCCAGAGCCAACGAGAAGCAACCCACCACCTGCTTCAGCAATTCCAGTCCAGTAAGTGTGATACTCTGCGTACGTGAGACCTAGTTCTTCAGCCAAAGGAGCAGGCACTTGCCACAAACCACCCCATGTGCCTCGTGGCGGAACAATGCTGCAAAACGCGTCGGAAACAGTAAAGTGAGACACCCCAGCAGCCATGAATATCAGACCAAGCCCAGCTGGCCAAGTGTAGTCTCTCCATGCTGCAAACCACCCCGCAGGGAGAATTGTTTCCACACCGTTTAGTAAGCTTACGATGACACATGTGCCTAAGGTTATCGCAGCTGTAATGGCAAACACAGCATTTTGTTGAGTAGAGCCATCTTTTGCAGAGATCAATATAGAGGGGTCCGGTCTTGCAATTGGTGGCGGCATGTCAACCAAGTTGTTTGGCGTGTTGTTATCATCGGGTAACATGG
>Ga0209652_1003781_pt1 | contig 10934 bp, 8 predicted proteins | sample SaaInl74LU_5_DNA_FD_184641 | JGI IMG/M metagenome (GOLD analysis project Ga0209652, IMG submission 184641) | Marine microbial communities from expanding oxygen minimum zones in the Saanich Inlet - ESP_74LU_5_DNA (SPAdes) (version 2) | ecosystem: Environmental > Aquatic > Marine > Intertidal zone ...
GCTTGTTCTCAATGCTTCAAGCAACTCGAGAAAAAGGACGTCCGCCGATGCTCTCGTTGCATGATAGCAAAATACTGCTCGAGAGAGTGTCAAGTTGAACACTGGAAGTCCGGGTCACACAAGGAATTCTGTAGTGCAGCTGTGAAGAATGCCAGACAAATCAAATCTGAAGGGGGCACTGATGAAGATGTTCGCCTGAAGAACTCCATATTGCATATCGAGATGAGAGGTGATGAGATCTATAAGAAGAACTCGGCTACTGCTGTGTACCAGGCAATTTCAAAAGGGTATGATATTCTCGATTGCATCGTTGACATCGATCTCCGTGTATCTCCACCCTCCATCGAAGTCATGCTGGCAGAGGAATTTTTGTCCTTGGATATGAACAAGGAGAGTGAAATGTATGCAGTGAAGAAGATGAAGGTAGATGAAGCTCGTGCAAAGAAATGTCTGCCATTCAATTACATGGGTGACGAAGCTGGAATGGTTGTACTTCACAAAGAACCCGCATCGGCAGCATTTCCAGGCCTTGTTTCGGTGTTTGGCTCAACCTGGCCCAAGGTGCAGGAAACGATTAAAAAGTTTTTGAAGGAAAGTGATAGCATTGCCGGGTTGGCCGACAGCGTTCCAGGTGTTATGGATAAGTTGGAACAGTTCTTTGCGAAGTGCTGTTTGAAGGAGGATGATTCGAAGGAAGGCATGATAAGAGTCCTGAAGGAGCCTGCTCTTCCCACTGACGAGGACGAGTTCTTGAGTAGCTTTTTTGGGGATATGCTCATTGCTATGAAGGAGGCAGAATCAGAATAAAGGGCCGAAGCCTGAGGAGGCTGGCTCCTATTATGTTACATCGAGGCTCAGGAGCTGCTCACTATACATACCATAATTGACGTAAAGATTACATTGTTACAACAACACAACACCTATTCATAAGTAGGTGAAAGCTAAAGCAAGATGTTTAAGTGAAAAAGTCGCATCGTGATAGGACACGGGACTCCAGACTGTCAATGTCAGCGTTGAGCGCATTTCAATCAACGCAGAAACGACCACATCTTTGATGCATCGGCCCTATGGTACTTATCTACAAAGTATGCGAACGGGTACACGACAGTAATGAGGTAATAATAACCCCACAACGGCAACCATGACGAAAATAGAAGAAGGGAAACAGTCAGCCGCCGCCATGTTTCAGCGTGGCAAGAATAATAATAAGCGTAAACTGAATTTTCTACAGAATCCAAGAGCCGAGAATGGCTTCCACGCCGCCGCCGCGGAGAGTGACAACCAGCACCATTTGACCATGGAAGCCATCCTCCACCGCTACAACTCTCTCGCACAAACACACTATGCAGATACCAAGCGCCGTCACATCGAGTCCAGTCAACGAACACTTCAGAACTCGCAGAGACTGCAGCAGCTCACAAATTTGCAGAAAATGGCATCTGAGACACATGCCCTGGCTACCAATTTATTACGCAGTGAGCAAAATTTATACCGAGAGAATCAAAGGGAGAGGCAAGATATTGAAAAGGAGTTGAAGAAGGCGGAACAGGAGAAGGCACTTGCAGAGGATTTCTTGAGTAAGATTGGCTCTTTTACTGGTAATAAGTCCATGAATGTGATGGAGGATCATCTCCATGTTGATAATGAGAGGGGGACGATAGGTGGTGTCCCACGAAAGTTCCTTGACTTGTCTCATTTTCCCAAATTAAGAAAGGGAGGGGAGGTGTACAAGAGTGAAGACGAAGACATTATTGGCTGTGTACATCAAGAGAACAACAAGAAACGTCGTCATATTATTGACTGCACCGAAGAAGATGCTCAAAATCAAAAGATGAATCTTGAGGAAGGTTGCTCTGCAAGAGACCCCTTTACATCATCTCCCATTCCACGAGGTTTCTCTTCTCAAGCAATGGAAACTACATCCGACGCTTGGATGAAGAAGAATACCAAACGAATTTATATTACGGATGCATCACTTGCCCATGTCAATGGGACCTACATTCAAGAAGTGGGATGTTGCTATAATAATGGTCCCGTGTTTGTCCTTGCCGGTCCTCCAAGGAAGTTCATGGGGTTCGATTGCAGCGTAGTTTTGCGTAGAGAGAGCATTTCTCCCGAAGAATACCAATCGTTGTCGCGTGATGTTGTTATACACTTCAAGGATGATGGGGCGGGCACTCCTCATTTCATCTGGAAGATTGGTTTGGCACCAGCACATCGTGTGACACATTCAAGAATGATTGGGTATTATTTTGCACATGAAGACCCAAGAGAACATGCTGCTGTAATGTCTTCCATGGATTTGATGGGAGAAGATGATGATTCATGTTACTTTGAACCACCAGTGGACGGGTGGAGGGTGTTTCATGAGTCAGGGCAGGGGAGGACATCAGGTTTGAAAGTTAATTATGAAGAATAGGTAGAAGTAGGCTTCTTTTCTGGAGATCAAAAACAGTGTTGTAGAGTTGATAATTGTAACGCCATTTGTTAATCATTATTAGCTTATTTGTTTCCTCAGCAATCACTCGTTCAGACTCATTCAGAGATATTTATTTCAAAGTGCACAATAATTCACAACCCCAATCATCTATAGACAATAATCATTCACCAATACCCCTCTTTCAAGATTTTCTCTTGCATTTTCTGAAAAGAGCAGATTGTTATTGTTTTTTCTCAATCGACACTTTTTATACTTATTCCTCCTTATCATCACCACTCTTCCCCCCATATCCCTGTTCACTCGGCACAGCCATACCCGGTGCAAAGTCCAACGTGAATGCATTTATACCCGCATATCCAATAAATATCATGAGAGTCGCAAATTGCGATCCGACACGTAGTCTCATCATGGATTGTGATTTGACTGGATCTCGATTGTAGAATGATTTGATGCCTGAGCCGAGGAAGTAGGCGGTTGTTAGACAGCCTATTGGGATTAGTGGTTCGGCTTTGAACTGTGTTTGTTTCGTATATATTGGTTATTATTTGTTTGCATCATTATCAGATGTGAAGAACAAAGATAATGATTTTTCATGTCAGAAATTGGGCGGAAAATAGTGATTGCATGTATTTACAGGATGTACACTGATGTTACAACAAGATAACATTTCAACACCACGAATCAACACTGACCTTGCGATACAACTTCTCCTCAAACGTTTCAGGACGAGCAAGCACCGGCATTGGGGCTGGAGGGACGCTCGAAGCTGCCGCTGATGGAACGTTGCTGTCTGGCTCGTAGGATGGTCCGCCGCCATCGTTTGATGATTCACACGAGGCTATAGATGTGAACGGTGTGCTGTGAGTGGCTCCCATTGTTGTTGCTATTGATCAGTATGGACGCTGTGAGCGTGTTCGTTGTTAGTAGTTGTTAGTGAAGCATTGAGTCATCATTTTTGTGGAGGAAATACCTTAGTCGTACCATAGCTCGTACATACGAATACGTAACAACCCTCCTGCTGATTCTGAGAGGCAAGAATGAAACTGTGATCGTTAAGTACTTGGTCATACCGACGAAGGCAATCAAGCAATAACAGCGTCGGTAACCCTCCATCATCACCATCGTCGGCTATATTCTCATGAATCGCTACAAAATCACCGCCCAGATCGGAGACGGCTCTTTTGGCAGAGTCTATCGAGCCACGCAAAAGGAGACTGGATCAATCTTTGCTATTAAACAAATAAAAAGGAAGATCCAGTCCTGGACCGAGTGCATTTCTCTCAGAGAAATACAAAGCCTGCGAGATTTGAATCATCCGAATATCGTGTCGATGAGGGAGGTCATGCTTGAGAGCGATGGATCATTGTTCTTTGTGTTTGAGTACATGCCTGATGGATCATTGTACGAGCTTATGAAGCGGTGTATCGAAACGAAGAAGACATTGTCGAATGATCGAGTGGCATCCTACGTGATGCAACTCCTCAATGCTCTATCATTTCTACACGATGACAGGGGATGTATGCACAGAGATCTAAAACCAGAAAATGTTCTGGTGAGCGGAGATACTATAAAGTTGGCCGACTTTGGACTATGCCGAGATGTCAACTCCAATCCTCCCTTTACCTACTACGTCTCAACACGGTGGTACAGATCTCCCGAGGTCATTCTGCGCAGTCTTTCGTACAATCCGCCAATCGATTTGTACGCTACGGGATTGATTCTTGCGGAATTGTATAGTCTCCGGCCATTGCTTCCTGGGAGCAGTGAAATTGATCAGATCAAATTGATGACTGATCTCATTGGACCGCCAACGGATGATTGGGAGGAGGGTGTTGAGCTGATGCAGCGGATGAAGATGATACCTCCAACTGCTTCTTCCTCTCCTCCACGGAGAGAAACGCAAGATGAAGTTGAAATGCGTATTCAACAAAGGCTGCCGAAGGATGTCCCCTCGTCTGCGGCCAATCTCATTGCTTCGTTGCTATCTTGGAATCCCCACCATCGGCCGAGTGCAAAAGAATGTATGCAACACGAACTCTTCACTTCTCAAAGTACAAACTCCACATCTCCACATGATGTAGTAGAAGACAAGGAGTCGGAGGAGGAGGAGCAAATGCAAAAGGCAGTACCCTCGACCGTGAAACGTAGCAATCTCTCCAACGAAAGAATACGAAAGAGAGACGATTTCACATCCAATCTTGCACAGCGGGAAGCAACAAGATTACCATTTTCTTTCAAGAAGAGTGAAGGTATGCATGGTGAAGATAACAACGAGTTCAGTGACTACTTAGCTGCCGTTTCCAACTCGTCTCGTGGTGATGGATCACTCCCAACAACATCATCCTCATCTGGACGGGCCGGGAACAAGATACGACCGCTGCTGTTTGAGAAAGAGAATAGTAGTTTCCCCGAGGAGAGCCTGTCAAGTCGCGGCGATACAGGATACTTCCAAGAAATGTCTGGTTTTGGCTATCCAAAGTCGACAAGAAAGAAGAAGAACAACAAATCCAATAGTCGAAAGTTATATGGCCAAACACATCGTAGGAGTGGGATAGCTTCAGCTTTAGGACGAGGAATTCAAGTGCAGATAAGCAATCAGGATCAAGGCCCCTTTGTTCCTGCCGACGATGTAGCCAACATTTGGGACAAGACAGAGGAAAAGAACACAAACTTTGATGAACTTGATTTTCACTTTAGGTAACTGCTGCTGGGACACCCCTTTAGATGTGGGTAGATATATAAGAAGCTAAAACCATCAAAACTGTGCAACTGTGCATCATCCACTTCGTCCTTGTAGGAGGATCTCGCGGCTGCATTGAAAAACCTCCTTCGATGCTTTTTCGAGGAGTCTGTGTAAATGAATTGGATCTACCGGCTTCCCTAGAGTGCCATCCACACCGCTTTGTAGAGAACTTGGATCATGTCTATCTGCTAAAAGGAATATGTTCTTCTGTCTCACCACTCTACTACGTTTTTCCCAATCTCTAAAACGAACTATGCAACTTGATCCTGAAAATAAAGGCAGTTCATTGTCAATAAATACGATTCCCCAATTGCGCATTTTGAGTAGGCGAATAGCATCATCTCCCCCTCTCACAGCCACAACTTTCCAACCACTCTTCTCTGCAATTTGCAGTAACATGGAGCGATCAGAAGAGTTTTCCACAATCAGACATGACGACTTTGCTGACAAGAACGAGTCAGAGGTAGATGAATGTCCTTGTGAGGATACGGACGACTTGGACCTCTCGTCATCTGAGGCGAGCCGTTCCATTCGATCTGCTGCATCTAGTATCGCACTAACTGACTGTTTGTGTTTAGCGTCCAAGAGAGCGAATGCCTCTAAAACAGGTTTGCACTCTGCTATATCCTTCAGGGACTTCAATGGAATAGGTTTCCCCATGAACCGGTCCATGCCTGACTTAATCCCTAGCTCAGCCTCATGCCCGTTTGCATGAGCTGACATACCGATGATATACTGATGAAACCACGGTCTTCGCTCCTTTTCCCATCCCCGAAACTTCTTGGCAACGTCCACTCCATCAAGTACAGGCATTAGAAAATCAAGCAATACGAGATCGTACTCTGCCACTTTTAACTTCTTCAAACCCTCCATGCCATTTTCGGCTTCATCCACATCGAACCCAAGACGGGAGAAACCTTTGGATAAGGCTTTGCGAATTGTCAGTGAATCATCGACGATGAGCACGCTCTTGGTTCTATCCCCAGACATCTCCTTTTTCTCAGTTATAGGAGATGGTGGAGATGGCGCTCGTTTCTTCACCGGTGTATCTAGAACCATTTGCGACGTGATTGATCTAGCAACATTTGGTCTTTTCCTCGGAGCAATTCTGGACGTTCCATTCACTACTGTTGAGTCAGCAGCTGGTTGTTGTTGTTCATGTTGTTGTTCACCCCCGTTCGCTCCTCTTGATGGTGATCCAAATTCAGGCAACTTTAGCGGAACCGAAAACCAAAATACACTTCCACTTGCAGCAGGAACTTTGAGAAGTGTGGACGCCAAAGAAGGATGGGTAGCAGCAAGGTCTTCTCTTGGAAATACACCATACTCACCACCAAGACTGTTAATGGCTGTTGCCACTGAATATAATCCAATTCCAGAATGAGTCCGTTGTGCCGATTCATCATTGCCATTGGGAGTAAACAACGTCGTGTACTTATCCAAATCAATGCCCGGACCAGTATCGTGAACCTCGACAACCAACACATCACATTTTGGTGCAACAAATGTCCCGGGCAATCGATCTAATTCCATATCGGTGATAGACTCAGATGCTTTTCGAACATAAATATGAAGTCGGATCGATCCAGAATTTGTGTGCTTGAAGGCATTCGTCAGATAATTCATGATTGACCTAAAGAGCTTGAGCTCATCCGATAATATTGTTGTTGGGACATTGTCCTCCTTCTCAATATACAATGGCACCTTTTTGGGAAATGTTGACACCACCTTGTTGAGATTATCCACAAGCTGATCAATATTTACAGGGCGCTCCCCTTCTTTTGTGCTTTCTGTACTACTACTACTACTTTGTCCACCCCTCACAACCAAATCACCCCGAAAGTTCTCAATCGCCTGAAAGCAGATGCGTTCAATCATTTCGGAACATTTGACGGATGTATCCATCATCTCCCTTTGATGAGCATCTAACTTATCAGTGAGGGTCTTATCCTCCATCAATAGTCCCAAATTCAACTGAATCCCAGTCAACGGGGTAAGCAAATCATGTGCCGCACAAGCAATCAATCGAGTCTTTTCATCTTTCAATTGTTCCATTTCCTTCTTGCGACTGACCATGGTATCCATGACCATATCGGCCAATTCACGTAGATTCTGCTTTTCATTTAAACTCAACCCCTGGGGACGAGGTTTGCTATCAATAATACAAAATGTGCCCAATTTGTACCCCTCTGGTGATGTGAGGGGGACACCTGCATAGAAACGGATGAAGGGTGGTCCTGTGACTAGACCGTTGTTGATGAAGCGAGGATCATCGAATGTTTCGGGGACTATGAAGACGTCGCTTTCGGAGAGGATGGCGTGGGAGCAGAAGGAGACCTCTCGTGATGTTTCACGGACGTCACCAAGTCCTCTGTATGGATAAGTATGCATCAATGTGAAAAGGGAGGAACGAAAAAGAGTTGAGGATTAGATCATCTATACTACATGCACATACTAGCAATATGAAGCATACAACAATAACAATGTGATATAAAACTCACGTGGCACTCATAAACCACTGCCTCCCAATATCCACCAAACTAACCAAACAAATCGGAATATCAAAAATCCGACTCGCCAGAGCCGTAATCCTCTCAAACTTTTCTTCCCTATCCGAATCCAAAATCAAATATTCCTTCAACACCATTAGTCGTGCTACCTCCGTCTCGAGCGATTCCGGAGCGGATGTGTTGGGATCGAGTTTGGGAGTTTGCCAATCGCAGCAGATGGAAGTGATGTTGCCGCTGAGTACGCAGGAGTTCATTTGATAGGAGGATGGGTTGGGATTTGGTTCCATTAGTGCCGAGCAGAGGGTGGAGGAGGAGTCGTAGTCTAGTACGGTGCGGTGGCGGGTTGGTAGAGGTGGTGGAGGTGCCTCATCCACTGTTATTTTGGTTTCTTCCATATCTTCCGCCATGATGTTTATGTCTTCTTCAAAAGCTCTGTTCATGCAAGGATATCAACGACTGATTCGTTCAGATTCTGCTTGACCGATTGTCTTCGTCTACTCTCTAGATGACCCTGCAGCCAACTATCTTCTTCTCGTCAATGCAAATGCGGCCTTAGTGGCAGCTGTGGGGGCAACAAGCAACAGCACAGCTTTCATCTTCTTCATTTTTTCGTCTTCGATCGCTGCCTGGTTGAGGGTCGGCCTTGAAGCTTGAAGTTGCCTGAATGACGAAGATATGATTTGTAACACGTCAATTAGACATTTGTGACTGCTCTTCTATTCTATTCGTGAGGACAATTATTAGTTTTGTACTTCAACTTAGATACGTACAAATCGTGTTGTGTGTAAAAAGCTTGTAAAACGTCATCGTGCGTCATAACCCTCTTTTAACCTCACATTCATCGGCAATCGGCAGCAACAGAAAACATGTGAAGCTAGCTGGAAGCTGCCGTCAAAGTAAAGCTGCCACCTGCCACTCATCTCTAGAAACCCCCTGCCCTGCCCCTGTTAGATATTATCTACTAAAGACCATATTATCCACTCATTTTCCGTATGCTCACGCCACCAAGCTGATCAATTTCAAGCCGAGATTGTGCAAACAAGAAGGAGGAGGAACTACTTTAATACTTATACACATCAAAATGAACAGCGCTTCATCCTCATCATCATTACGCCGAACCCTAACCAGCGTAGCACTCATCGTCCCACCCGCAAAATTCATATCCGACACATTCTACTCCCTCTACCGCGTCCAAGGATCATCGATGGAACCAGCCCTCCAAGACGGCGACGTATTACTAGTCCGCAAGGCAGATGTATTCCCACATCTCGATTGGAAGCGCTGGACATCCTCGTCCTCGTCATCCTACGAAGAAGAGGAGAGACATCAAACTGCATTACGTGTCATTGCACAAGATGCACAGTCGGGACGGCCTATTGGAGAAAATAATGTGGGGTATACGTATTTACATCCACCGACGATACATCAACTGGGAGTGGTGGTGGTATATCGTGCACCTGATGCAGAGAAATATCCTACGAGTGAATATCGAGTCAAGAGGGTGGTTGGGTTGGGTGGGCAAATTGTGAGGCCGAATGAAAGTTGGCATAGGATTGAACGGGTTCCTTCGTTTGCACTTTGGGTGGAGGGGGATAACAATGAGGAGGACAGCAATAAGGATGATGATGAATCAGAAGCTTGTGCAATAAAGAGAAGTACCACCAATTATGGCAAATCGATAGATAGTCGAACTTATGGTCCTATATGTAAAAACTTGGTAGAGGGAGTTGCAGAGCGAATAATATGGCCACCATCAAGATGGGGAGTAGTTTCTAGTTTCACTCCATCAGTGCCTCGATCATGGTGGGCGTGATGTGATATTCATGCATATTATTGTGTGCATTTATTTTTATGATGTTATAATCCTTTATTGTAGTAAAATTTTTCATAACCAAGATCTCTAAACTTGTCTTCGACATCCTCTGCCTTGATACTACTCACTTGAGGAAAGATTCCAACTGCTGCTGGTAAGCCAATTCCAAAACTAACCAATAATAGAAATGTAGTCACTGGAACCACCATGAGAGAGTGATCCACCAGAAAATGCTTAAGTGGTGTAACCGTGTCCAACAGTAAGGGTGGGATGAAGTATGTTGGCATTTGCAGTACTGCTCGACTCGCTGTGGTTGAGAATACCCCTCGTTTGGCAGCTGCACTGGATGTTTCTCCCGGTAATACATTCTCGAGCCGTTCATTGAGCAATGGTGCGCCTGTTTCAATCTCTGGACTTCTTATGATGTAGCAATTGAGACTGGAGGCAATCACTGCTGATGGAAAAGCGATAAAACGTAAGAGTTCATTTGCTTCTTCGCCGGAGAAGTTTGTTTGGACATAGGTCGCCAGCCCAAATGCCACTATGAGTGCCGATGCCACGGCTAGAGAATAGCTTTTGAAGAGTGTTCCATCTATCTCTGTTGTTGCATCATCATCACTACTGATACTTTTGGGCCCATTGAAATAGTTCACTGCCGCGTTTTGACTTTGGTTGACCCAACTCCAAAACAACAAGGGAATAGTACTTTGGACAGAAACCATGGCGATGCAAATTGGGCCATTATATGGGAGATAACCTGACATCCTGCACGGCCGAGGAATCCACTCTTGTGTCTCTGGATGAAGAGCCGAATCTGCAATGCGTTTTGCTTCCCATAGCAGTCTATCAGTTTCTGCCAAGGAATATGTTGCACCTTCTTTCATTGCAGTGGATCTTACATCTGTGTAGTCAACATACGCCAACTTGTGATATTGACGTACTTCATCTTCCGTGTAGAGGAGCAATCGTGGATCACACGCCAATAGCATTTTGCAATAACGTCCGAAAAACAAGCTTTGATCATATCTACACCCGTTTTCATTGTAAGCTGGTATGGCAACAGTAGAAGAGGCCGTTATCCTCTCCACCGCATCAGTCGCACCACTAACCAAAACGATACTAGCCACTAATGCAAGCAACGATTCACCAATAGGTACAGCCTGGAATTGCAATCCATTATTGGACGCAGTGATGATAGCAATGAGAGCAAGTGCACCCTGAAAGCGTGTTCGTTGTGCAATTGGTAATACAGGCCGCAAGCTATTGACTTTGGTGCTTGAGAGAGATTGAGAGTCTATTTCGAATGCTTGCAAGGAATATGTTCTGGTGTATGTGCTCTTTTTCGTTGTAACTTTGTTCGTTGAAAATGCATTTGCTCTATTGCAACCTGAGTGCATCATGATGGTGGTAGTAGCCACCACTGCCACG
>Ga0209652_1003782_pt1 | contig 10932 bp, 12 predicted proteins | sample SaaInl74LU_5_DNA_FD_184641 | JGI IMG/M metagenome (GOLD analysis project Ga0209652, IMG submission 184641) | Marine microbial communities from expanding oxygen minimum zones in the Saanich Inlet - ESP_74LU_5_DNA (SPAdes) (version 2) | ecosystem: Environmental > Aquatic > Marine > Intertidal zone...
AGACGAGCTTGGAAACGAAATGCTGCAATGGTGGAGCCTTCCGCTGACAAGTCTTCTACTGCCTTGGCTGCAAAGCCAGACGTATCTTTGATGGTCTTGAGTTGAGACATGCTGGAACGAAGGGTATTGTGAATATGTGAGCGAAGATGTCTGGAGTAGTATATTGAGTGACTTACCGGTAGAATCCAAGCCACTCGGGCATTTTTAGTCCTGCAACTGCCAAAATGAGTGCACAAAACATCAAACTAAAGCCCCAAATTACAGTTAGAAAGTTTGTATCATTGTTGTACCAGGTAAGCCCGCCGATGATTGCATAGGCAACAGTGTAGACAATACTCCAATCGATGACGGCGTCATACATCCCATACTGAATGGCCATTAGTGATGCAATATAACGCTGTGACGTCTCATGGGAAGAAGGTTCATCGTCATATTTTGCCATGAGATTATGGCGGAAATCATTCACTTCGAGAGTCTGAAATGAGAATGCGATAAGGACGTGTATGTGAGACGAACATTCTCTTAAATGATCCAGTGTTGACATATCTAATAAGAAAGGCATAGACTGACAATAACAACTACCACCCATGCAATTACCGTAATCACGACGGCATCGACGATGTGGGTGAACTGTGACTCCACAAATTCTGTTGATGTTGGATCTGCGCCGCCTGCTTCCGTATGCGTGTCCAATGAGGCGGTTACTTCATCAATGATGAGTGAGTCAAACAGGCCTATAGCGCGGGTACTTGCTATTGGCAACATTGGCAGCAGCACCAGCCGCATCGAGGAGCCGTAGCACTGATTTATTTTCATGGTTTCGAGTTGTGTTTTTGTATAATTTGTATTGAGTTTGCCGACAGTAGAGAGAGCGCCCAACTTAGTTTATGTAGTGCTGCTCTTCATGTTGCATGCAAAAAATGCATGCAAAAAATGAACCAAAGACATAAAGAGATGTCATTCCGTTCCCGCCACCACTGAACAAGACAAAAGATCCAGAATCAGGAATCGCAACCAGATCCGCCTTCATGTGGTGACACCCTTCACCCAACCACATCACCAGCAAGAATCATTATTATTAACAGCAAACAACTGGCATCGGTCAGTGGATCTTCTTAGAGGAGCTGTTCACTGCAGTTGATTCTGCTGTCTATGGATCAACAGTATGCAAGGAGAGCGATAAGAATATATACGATAATAACTACTTCCTTGCGTATCGCTGCCGTCAGAGTACCGCAGTCCAATCTAACTCTACATCATCGCCGTTTACGGTATATAGACCGCTGTGAGACGCGGGGATTCTTTGCGCCTCAACTCACCGCTAAACCGAGAGAGCACCAAAAGGGAAAGAATTAATAGGAGACTGACAACTTACAGAAAAATGGGCACTCCTGCTAGCAATAGTGGACAAACCAAGACGAGAAGTCGACGACCGAGGAACAAGAGGCCTGATAAAGTCACAACTCATCATGACAATAAAGAATCTACATTAGAAAAGTCGGAACAGCAACAAAAGCAACTGCTAGAAGTCTATGTTCATGTCGGAAATCTGCCAGATGGGTACAACGAAAAAGCAATTTGTAACTTTTTCAATCTCTATCTCAACATGGAAACATCCGAGGAGGAGAAGAATAATCCGAGTATGAACAGCATCAAGAGCGCAGAGTTATCTCCACCCCATGCGTGGCTGCAATGTGCGTCCTCTAATGCATACACAAGACTCCTGGCCCTCGATGGCAAAGTTTGTTATTATACCACCCAAGTCAAAATTGAGCCTTCTAGACGAAAACCCAAACGAGAAGCAACACACAATAAGAAGAGCACGCATCAACTTCAGGCCGAAGCGATTGACGACCATATTATGAGTTTCCTACTTTCAAATGGTGGATCGTCGCAATCTAATGATATCGGAAATCATATCAAGTCTGCTGGTTTACAAGATGATGTAAAGAAACACCATGGTGGACTCCGCAAATTCCTTCAGCAGCGACCGCACAAGTATAGCGTTGTTTCAGACCCAACAATCCGATCCGATGGTCGGTTTTCTGTCCAAGTTGCCAAACCCGTCGATGACGACAACAGCACGACTAATACACGGCTGATCAAACTCTCAGAGGACTTGGAAGTTCTCACAGCTTCGCTCAAACATAAAAACGAAGAGTTCGCTGCTCTTCACCAAGAAAATCAAGAGCGGATACTTGAGCTGAGTAGTGTCAAGGCGGCATTACAAGAAGCCTCAATTGCTATCAATGATCTCAATCTGAAATCGTTGCAAGATAAGATTTGTGGGCATGTCAAGCCAGGGATTCCCACTTGCTCCACTGATATCTTAAAGTACCTTGATAGTTCTGAATATTTGGATCTCAATGTAAAAGCACATGCAGGTCTCAAAAATTTTCTGAAGCAGCTGCACATTTTCTCAATTAGAGAAGACGTCGACGACGACATCTTTTGGGTAACACGCTATATTTCCAAAGAGGAACGTCTATACGTGGAAATAGCCAAGTTTTTACAAACATCAAAGAACAAGCATATAGACCCTGGCATCATTGGAACATTAGCCAAGTCTCTCGGACTCTCTTCGTTGGTCAAAGAAGCGGGCGGTGTTGGTAAGTTTTTACGACAGCGTCCGGAATATTTTCAGGTTCAGCATAAGGGTCGAAAGAGTTCTGTCATACTAGTCAAAGATTACAAAGCTATGAGTGTCGACAACACTGACAACAACATGCATGAGGATCTTAAGGAAACAAAGAGAAAAATGGATGAGCTGAAAATGGAATTGGACAGCCAGGCCTCTCGATGCAAGGATTTGGAGGACACCAACCGTTCTTTGCAAGAGACAAACCAGCAATACCAGGAGAAAGAGAAGCACCATTTGAATAATATTGAGGCGCTAAGGCTACATACAATAAATCAGAGCAAACAATACCAAAGCCTTCAGAGCGAAAAGCAAAGAGATATCGAAGTGCTTCGCTCATCTTTTGAAACGGAAAAGGAAGATATGAAGACTGTGCAGGAACTGAGGACTAATCTCGAAGCAAAACACAGTGAGCTAGAGTTGGCCTTATCGCGCATCAAAGAACTAGAACGAATTGTGAAGAGGTTAGAACTCACTCAAAGACCGAAAAACCCCGACGCACCGCCTTCCACGAAGCTCACAAGACTACAGAAGGAATTACATGAAACCCAGGAGAAGTTGAAGAAAGAGCGACACAACAACAGAATGGCTTTGGAGCAGAGCCAGCCGAAGACGAAGTTGTTAACAAAGAAAAACACGGGCTTTACTGTGACTTTGGGCGATCATTTGCCCTATGTCAACGCAAACTTAACTACTGCACAGACCAATAATGAAGCCGGTTTGTCCGAATTGGCCGCATCTATCCAGCAAGAATCTGCCCCGATTCACTTTAATCTCGAAGTGGAAGAGGACTACGACGAGCGTCTCAAGGCAGAGCTTAGTTTTCTAACTTCCGCCTACTCAAGTGAAGAGATAAAAGTCGACGGAAGAAAAATTATCCGTCGCCTTCTTTGTAAAATTACCACGAGGAAAGACCCCATTGAAGTTGATCTAACTCTGACGATCCCTAAACATTATCCTGCTCGCGAGCTTCGAGTCGCTGCTGAAGTAGTCGGAAATTGCCCAGCGGCTGGCAGAAAATGTGTCTTGGATGCCATACCAGAAATGGTCGAACTATGTCGTTTGGAGGCGCAAGCGTGTCAAGGGCAAGAAGCGATACAATCAGTTCTTTCCACTGCACAAAGCTGGATGACATCAGATTGGCCCCGTATCCAAGCAAAGCATTTCCCACCAAATGAAGCTTCTTGCCGAGAGGGATCTGGAGCCAAACTTTGCCGATTTTTGATTCACACCCATCACCTTAACGACGACGATAAAATTCGTCATTTGAGCAGTACAGCTTCTAAATACGGTCTTTGCGGCTGTGTGAAAATTGGTCGGCCCTGTTTGATTATCGTGGAGGGACTTGAAGACAACTGCGACCTGTGGCTTGAGCACTTGCACCAATATCGACAAAAAATGATTGATAAGTTTGCTAAGAAAGGGAACAAGAAAGACACGTCGAATTATTCTGAAGTAGGAAAGAAGGTTGCGAGCGTTGGAGATCTAGAAACTGGCCGAATCTTCAAAAGCCAAGGCTTGCAAAAACTTGAGGGCAAGCAAGCGATGGAGAAGATGCTTGAATATTGCAAACAAGCAGGTTTATCTAAGCAAGCAGTAGATGCTTGCAGTCGCTCATCCTGACCGTCGACTTGATTTACCAAATGTTCGAGCTAAGTTTGTGCAGCAGACACAGAAAACACAAATAACCTATATTATTTCAACTCCACAAATTGAGTCCACACAATGATATGTTTGGATCGCTGTTGAGTACTATTTCCTTGCAAAACGAGCAACAAGTAAAGCCAACATGATGAGAACCGCATTGCCATTTGTAGTAAGCAACGAAGCCGATGAAGTGGGGCTCTTGCTTGGAGGAGAAGCTTCAACATTTTCTTCAACGTTTGTCACATTTGCTTGGTATTCACCATCACGAGAGGCGCATTCCCAAGCACCCTCGGGAGTCTTCAATGGGAGTACAGAATCGGGGCACGTATTCACACAGGACGACAATGCCAGAAAATGACCTCTGGCCGCACAGGATTCATATCCGTCAGGGGATGCACATGCATTTCCGTTAAGTTGAAGAATCGACGCAGATGGTTGCAAGATTAACCCATTGGTGCAGTTAGCTGATTGTCCAATACCTACGACGCCTGTGGCCTGTGTCATGATGTATGTATGAATCAATTAATGATATTATGTTACGATATGGATGTGAAATGAAAATAATACAAGTTCAAGAGCTCTTACATTGGCGGGAATGTTAACCACAGTAATGTTTGTCATACTGTTCCACTCAGGGCATACAGCAAAGATGTTTTGATAGTCTGGAGTTGAGATTCTTGGGCAAACGTCAACGCAATCTGAAGAGAAGAGAATTGTTATGAGTGAAAGATTTGAGCAAAGCAATGAAGAAATCATCAATAAGAGCTGGAGTGACTTACCGGATGGCGGGGCGAGAATCCACCAATACCCACATTCCGATGCTGGTCCTCCCCAAACGCGGTAGGCATGATGCATTTCGAGGAACACGACAATCTGAAAAGATTCTAGATTGCCATCGCCGGGTTTTGGGCCGTAGGCGTATTCATAGGCACTTGAGTTGAGTTCTGCCCAGCGAGGATCGCTCTGAGAAAGCGGAGCGAGGTACGGCGGTAGAGGCAGGCTTTCGTTCATTTTGTGATAAGTATTGTACTACAGTTGACGCGCCGGATCACACTGTCGTTCGATACTTAGTCCTCTGCAGGCTTACGAGTCGTTGCTTTTGCACTGTGTGTTTGTGCAGTGGCTCAGGACGCTGCTCCACAACTTCCACAGCGACATTGGACATTGATTTGATCCTTCCTTGCCATTTGGCTTCTCACATCTCCTTCTCACTTGGTCTTGTGCCGCTCGAACTATACCCCCTGGGGGGTACATATGAGAATTTTGGTTAGGCTGAGTTTTAGGGGGGTATAAATCATAGTTGTCACCTAGCTTTTCCTTAGTATCTTGATGAGGGGGTAGAAGAATTTCAGCTAGGCTGTGTTTGGAGGGGGGGTACAATATGGATCCCACTGTTCATACTGAGGTATCTTTCGTTCCCGCCAATAAAAGGAATTATCTTTCGCTCAATCTATCCTCTATCCGCTAAAATATCAGCCGACGATGATGATAAAATAATCATTTCATGTACCCCGGCCATTCACCCCAGTCTGTAAACCAACTCCGGCGTCTGCTATATAGTACTTTGGTTGAATGATGAGCGCAGTAGATGATGAGGCAGACATGTGCTGTGCTGAATGCGGCATCAAACAACTTGATGACATCAAATTAAAGAACTGCACCGCTTGTCATCTTGTCAAATATTGCAGCGTTGCATGTCAGAAAAATCACCGAAAGCAGCATAAAAAAGAGTGCAAGAAGCGAATGGCTGAACTACGAGACGAGCTATTGTTCAAGCAACCTGAAAGCAGCCACTTTGGGGACTGCCCCATCTGCTTCGTGCCACTGTCGATTGACATAAATAAGTCGGCGCTGTCATCATGCTGCGGCGTATTTATTTGTGATGGTTGTTCCTATGCTAACCAAATGAAAGATGCGCGGTCGAAGCGTGATCCTGTGTGTCCATTTTGTCGTCAGCCATATGCATCGTCGAATGCAGAAGCAGAGCGGAATGCAATGAAACTTTTCAAAGCTGGCAATCTAACTGCTATCCGCCAAAAGGGTTGTGAGGCGAAAATGGTACATAACTATGGCAGGGCAATGGAATTGTTAACAAAGGCGGCCAATATGGGTGATGCTGTTGCTCATTACGAGCTAGCAAATATGTATGGCTCTGGGGGGGGAGTTGAAAAGGACACTAAAAAGGCTGTTCATCACTGGGAAGAGGCTGCGATCAGAGGTAACCCCGAGGCGAGGTTCAATCTTGGATGTAACGATGCACGTAATTGTAAGTTCGACAGGGCCGTGAAACACTGGGTCATTGCCGCAAGTCAGGGATTTGATCTCGCGCTGGAAAAGCTAAAAGAGTGGTATCATATGGATATGGGGACAGTGAGGAAGGCAGATTTAACTACTGCTCTTCGCGCTCATCAGGCCGCTATAGACTCAACCAAGAGTCCGCAGAGAGAGGAAGCTGCAACTGCTGACAGATCTTGCTAGGTAGATAATCTAATGACGACGAAAGTGTTTGTGTAACCTCGATTAATTCGTCAGCAAGCACAGTGCTGATGAAAGTAACAGCTAGATATCTGTCAAGGATGCCTACTTTTAAGGAATCAATTGTCATGACTTGTTATTAAATCCTCACATTTCAATCCAGTTTAGCCTTATTGACTGCAACCAGCAATGATGCATTACTCTCCCTCCTCCTCCTGAACAATCGTCATGATTTGTCTAGCCAAATTTGCCACCTCGACATAATACGCCAAAGCATCCCTCGAATGAGATTGAGCCACACGTAATGCTGGAGGTGGAACACCAAACAACTGCAATGGGTCTGGCAAAGCCTTTTGAGATTCTACTGGTGGTTGTTCTTCTGACCATGTTGTTTTTGATTCGTCATTGTTGTTGTTGCCCTTGTTTTTACGCCGTCTCAAACCCTCTTGGTTGTTGTTACTACTCTCTTCAATTGAAGTTGCTGAATTGGTTGCATTTATATTTGCAGCTGCCGTGGCCGACTTACGTGTTATCCCCTCCATACCATCAAAATGCAACACCATAGTGTTCACATCTAATGAAGAATTACCCTTCAATTTATTGTTCACAGCATTATTACTATCATCATCATGTTCATCCACCAAATCAGGCTCCACCCCATCACTCGGTCTCATCACCTCAATTAAAGCCGTAGCCTCAAGCTCCTCACGAACATTCTCCACGGAATATTCACTAGATCCAAGAGGACCACCGGAAGTTTGATATCCGCGCCCACGACGTGCCTTGGTTATATTCCATAAGGTGGATTTGAAGTTTGTCGAGGCGGTGCTGTGTAAGGTGGAATATTGGTGGAGGAGGGTTAGGAGGGTGGTGGTTGGGGTGGTGTTGTTGTCGGTGGCGGTCATGGTGATTGTTTATTGTCTTTGCACACAAGTAGTAGTGAGCGTTATTTATGAGCCGGCCGCTGCCTTATGCCAAGTGCAAAAAGTTGATCAAAGAAGTGCCCAAAACAGTTCTCTAAATGTCCAATTTTGAGCATTTGAGTCCCAGATCGGATAGAATGTCGATCGAAATCCGAAGGCCAAAAATATGAAGGAGCACTATCATCATCTGATGTTCTCCATGGTATAGACGTCTGACTCAACGCTGCCGATAAGTAACGGCAGAAGCGCATCATATAATTAAAGGCGACACATAACAAACATCAACAAAAAACAACCATGCCAATAATTGTTCAGCAACGCTCACTGTCAATCTACACACTTTTCGGTGCTATCCAATCTGTCCTCTGGTTCTTTGTCTTGCCATCCCTCATCAAACCATATTGGGCAAAAATCTCTGACAACTATACCAATCAGCAGGCAGAAGTCCTTCTATGGGCGATCGGAGCTCCATATATGCTGTTATATATGCTGGTGGCGGCATTACCACCCTATTTAATATTACGTAATGTCGAGTGGGTTCAACAGTACAAAATATCAAGAGAGCCATGGCCATGGTCTTCAAGCAAGAAACAATCGAATCGTGATAGTAAGAACGACGATGATGCAGCAGCTGCAAAACAGAGACAACTATTCTGGAAACAAACATACAAATCAATCCTCTTGGACTTTTTTGGTCTCTTCATATTCATACCGACATTGGTCTACATCAAAACAATCGTATGGCCAACTCATGTAATGTCATTTTCCATGGAAGACTTTCCAACACCCTCAATCCAATCGGCAACAACTCTCCTCTCAATGGGGATAATACACGAATTTGGCTTCTACTGGACCCATCGGTTAATGCACATGTACCCATCGCTCTACAAATACCACAAAGTGCATCATGAATATAAACAAAACAACGTATTGTCAGCGCAACACTTTCACCCGATTGATTTCTTGATATCAATCGCATTCCCAGCAATCTTGACAACGGAAATTGTCCGTCCACATGGATTCGCCCAGTTTCAATTTGGGTTATGGTTATTGACTGCCAACTTTGATGATCATTTGGGATACGCGTTTCCTTGGGCAGCAGTGCGTTGGTTCCCGTGGTCGGCGGGGACGGATGCACATGAGTATCATCATAGTGTGAACATGGGGTGTTATGGATCTAAACTGAGTCTGTGGGATTGGGTGTTTGGAACGGATAATGTTTATAATGAGTGGAGGAAGAAGCGGTGGAGTTTGGTTGATTGATCGTGTTTGTGGTATGATGTGTATTGCTGCATGATTGTTGTTTGATAAAGATAAGTCCTTGTCCCATCTGTATCTTCATCTGTTTTCTTTGTTGGCGTAGGGAGTGACTTTGTGGACTGTGTATGATTTCAAGAGTTATTTAGTCGCATCTGGCTAAATTGGTCGAGAGAGCGAGCGCGACTCATTCCCACTCCCACCAAAACATCGAAAACTGCCACTTCTTGACGATGATGCACCCTCCATCACTTTCATACTTCGATGAAACACCATGAGCCCTCCGGCAGCGAATACCCGCTCTAGGAGTGCTACTCCCAACAACACTCCGGCCAAAGCACGTGGTCAAGGCAGTCCGCCCTCCTCGGTCGGTACGAAGTTATTCTCGGCGCTTTCGCTCCGCGGCTCCTCGCCGGAATCGGACGATGACCAGCAAACAACGCAAACGGCCACCTCCTTGCTGCGCATAAATCTATTTGGCTTCCTCGGTGCCAATCCCAAGGCGCATGAAGATGATCAATTACGTGCTGAATTCTCCTCATTGCTCGAGGAGTATACCAAGGCTGAACGAGTTGCTTCATTTGATCCCATATTCTGCGTAGGACGTAACTACTTCGACATGAAAGAGTACAAACTCGTGCTCATTGGCAGTGCATCTGTAGGCAAGAGCGCATATGTGGAGAAACTCAGATCCAATCGTTTCGTTTCCAAGTATGAGCCGACTGAGAAAGTGGAGGTAACGTCTCTAGTGTTCAATACGAATTATTTCCCAGTCAAAGTTGACGTTTGGGAGGTCGCAGGATGTGAACCATTCGACGGATATTACGTTGGCGCAGATGCGGCCATGTTGATGTATGATGTGAGCTCCAAACCATCGATGAAGGAATTGACGAGCCGCTATGAGAGTTTGCGTCGTGTGTGTGAAGATGTTCCCAATGTGTTGGTAGGAAATAAGGCTGAGTCGAGCAGCAAACGCAAGGTGCAACAAAAAGATGTATGCGTTACTTTCCGTCGAAAGAACAAATTGCAGGTAAGCACATGTTTATATCTCTTCGTGATTGATATGTTACTTCTTATGCACATCTCTAACCTTACCTTTGTCGAATGCTTAGCACTATGAGATTTCAACTAAGAATGGCTTGAACTTTCAGAAGCCACTTCTCTTCCTGCTAAAGAAATTGACCGGAAAGAGAGATCTCGAGCTCATTGGGAATGAACCTTCTGGAAAGAAATGTGCTGAGAAGCTCCAAACGACGGGTAGAGCACGTAAATCCACTCTTAATGACTCGTCGAATAGTAGTCCTGATGTGCTCGAGCCCGCGTCCAAGATGGAGATGAAGAAGAAGAGTCCGAATGAAGCTAAAGGCAGGTCTAAGTTAGATGTGTCCGTGGCTGCTGCTACTCCTCTTCCAAAGATTGACGAGGAAGGCATTTGAGATTGCGGCATTCTTTGTCTATATTGGGAGTGGGAGGAATGTTCCCATGGGAGGAACGTCAACGAACTAATGAATAATACTAGTGGTAGCAAAAGACTGATATAACTAACTTGGTGTCATAATACCACCTCAAGAAGCTATAACTCTTATCGGTTAATGCCAAATCATCAAGATTTACTACACAACGCAAACGTCTTCAGTATTCCGCCTCAAAAATGGATTGAACCAACCTCCACACGCACAAAAGGCCTGCGCCACATTCAACCCCTATATCGTATCTAACGATTTGAATGGAGCAATGCACAGCTTCTAGTCGCCCATTATGATTGGATATGATAGTATAGACGGATAAATTGCACTGCTCAGGCTCTTTGTATGTGTATCAGCCATGATGCAGCCTTGTAGGTGACCTGATGAGGTCCAATTTGAGATGGCCGAAGCGCCAAATTCAACCCACGTATCTATCTAACGCTATGAATGGAGCATTGCACAGCTTCTAGTAGCCCATTATGATTGGTTATGATAGTATAGAAGGATATATTGCAGTGCTCATGCT
>Ga0209652_1003787_pt1 | contig 10923 bp, 15 predicted proteins | sample SaaInl74LU_5_DNA_FD_184641 | JGI IMG/M metagenome (GOLD analysis project Ga0209652, IMG submission 184641) | Marine microbial communities from expanding oxygen minimum zones in the Saanich Inlet - ESP_74LU_5_DNA (SPAdes) (version 2) | ecosystem: Environmental > Aquatic > Marine > Intertidal zone...
ACAAAATTTGAAAATGTATTGAATGAATACAAAAATTTGTCTCAACAATTAAATAAGACTACCATAAATCACGACAATTGTGAAAAAAAAAATAAATTAAAACTCAATGCTATAAAAAAGATATATAGTTAATATATGTATATATTGATTATTATTTTATGTATAACCATTTTGTTTCGAGACAAAAAGCAAGGTTTTTGGAAAAAGACAAAAAAAAAAAAGGCATCACAAGGAGCATTAGAGAGAGCAAGAAGGGCATCAAAAGAAGCATTAGAGCGAGCAAGAAGATGTGCAAGAATATTAGTCGAACATAGAGGTGTTCTTCATGATCGAGATAGGTGGAAAAGGCGTCTTCATGATATTGAAAATGGAAGTGATTATAAAGATAGTTCCTTTGGCAATAATGTTTTTTTTTCTTACTTTAAAGATGATATGAATTTACTGAATCGTAATATAAATGAAAATGAAACACTTAATAATCAATTAAACGATATATTGAAACGCATAAAAATTTATCAAAACGCAAACAATGTTTTAACAGAAAAATTAAAAGAACAAAACAGCACTTTAAAAGAATGTAATATGAATAAGGAACTCACTGACAATGATTATAATATATTGAATTAAAATATATTTACCTATTGTAATGAGTGATAAGTTAGTAGAATATTCTTTTTATTTGACCTATGCATTTTTAGTAACGACAGGCACCATTACATTTATTGAGTCTATGAGAACCAAAAACGACTCTATGCGACACATATTGAATTTAGAAACATGTATTTCTATTGTGGCAGCATTTTTTTACGGCAAATTTGTCACCGAATTCGATAAACCAACCATCGATTATAAAAGCATAAACTTGAATCGATACGTAGATTGGTCTATAACCACGCCAATTATGTTGTTGGTATTGATTTTAGCATTTCGATACAACACCGACAAAAAGGCTCAAGTAAAATTCACAGATTTCATCATGATATTAGTACTGAATTATGGTATGTTGGGTACCGGATATATGGGTGATATTGGTAAATTGGCACGTATACCTGCCACTATTTTTGGGTTTATTTTCTTTGGTGGACTATATTACTTTTTGTATTCGTTTGTAAAGAATGAGCCAAACAATAAGTTGTTGTATAGTGTCTTTTTTATTTTGTGGTCTTTGTATGGAGTATTTTATTTGATGGAAGAACAATCACGTAACATAGGATATAATGTATTGGATCTATTTTCCAAATGTTTTGTTGGAATTTACTTCTGGGCTTATTTTACAAAAATATTTAATTAATGTATATGTGATTTATCAGTATAGAACACAATACTAATTTCAATACCAATTATAAGACCAATTACATTGTAGACATTCCTGAAATAAGTTATTATAATCTTGGTGATTATTTAATAAAACCACTTAAAAAGAAACACTATAATATAGTATGTTCTTGTAGCTCAGTTGGTTAGAGCGATGGTCTTATGAGCCATAGGTCATGGGTTCAAGTCCCATCAGGAACATCACACTAGCAATAGCTCAGTTGGTAGAGCGACGGACTGTAGAGGTTATGGTTTTCCGTTGGTCGGGTGTTCGATTCACCCTTGCTAGATTTGTTCTTGTAGCTCAGTTGGTTAGAGCGATGGTCTTATGAGCCATAGGTCATGGGTTCAAGTCCCATCAGGAACATTTTTTTAATCCCATAATTAAAAAACTTATGGGATTAAAATTGATTTGATCCGTTTATTCTGACCCATTAAATATGTCCATATTGCGTTTCAAGTGTCAAGAAACTCAATTATTGGAGTCGTTAAAATACTTTTCGCAATTACATCGTCACGATGATAAGAAAACGTTGGATATATATTTCAAAGAATGGTTAGAGACAAACAAGGCTCTTATTGATAAAGAGCGTCAATATTTAGAAACCCATCAATATCCATCTAACATAGAGGACAAATTATACAAAAGCATTAAATATTATTATATTAAAAAATATTCGACGAATGTCGACCGACCGAAGGTATCTAAACGTTCGTATGAACCTATACCCAAAGAACTCATGGAGAAAATACAACAAGATATTAATGAACATTGGAATGAAAATCCGCGGTTCAAACCATCCCATACATTTGAAGAATTCAAACGCAACCACTCCTTTGATGAAAACAAACTAAAAAAAGCATATAAAAATCAATATTATCAAATAAAAACAAAAAAATAAGTTATATATATATGTCCTTATTAGCCCAAGGGTCTTATGGTTGTGTATATTATCCAGGGTATTCGTGTAAGAATAAAAAAATGAATAAAAAATATGTCTCCAAATTATCACGTGACGACAAAGAAAGTCAAGTTGAATACAATATGAGTAAAATCGTTAAAAAAATCCCAAATTACAGCAAACATTTTATAGTCATCGAACGAAAATGTAAAGTAAAACAACCTAAAATAAATAAAATAAAAAATGGGTGTGAATTCATCCAAAAGCGTGATTATCCATCGTATGTGTTAATGTATTCCAAATATTTAAAGTCCAAGGAACTCAACGAGATAATCATAAATGAGGTTCTAACAAAGGCAACCCTTATTCAACTTACTCAAATCATTTCTAATCGTATTCGTGAACTATTATCGGTGGGAATTATTCATATGGATTTACATTTTGCTAATATTTTAGTATCCGATAAAAATAATCGTCTATATGTCATCGATTTTGGATTGGCATTGGATAGTAATCGTTTTTTTATAGGAGGTAAAATAAATACAAGTTATATAGAGAGCAAGTGGCATTCTTATACTACCAATTGGCCCTCTTTTTGTCTCGAATACATATTTATATCTTTAATAGTAAAAGAAAATCAGACATTAACCAAACATAATATATTTTCTACCATTAGAGATTATTATAACAACCACAAAGTGCTTAATACTCTATTGGATAAAACCTATATTGAAGAAACCTATGAATATTACAAATTCCTTGAAAACAATAGTTCGGAAAACAATCTTAAATTACTTATAAGTTCATCCAATACATGGGATCATTATAAATTGGCGTATAATATTTTGAAATATATGAGTATAAAATCTATTGAGTTTGTAGAATTAAAGTGGTTGTTGTTATTAATGATGCATCCCATACCTACATATCGTCCCACCCAAGAAGAACTAAGCGAACATTTCAAACATTATTCGGAACTTTTTCAAAACAAAGTTAATACAAATAATATTACATTTAAAGATTAATACTTCTATATAAGTAATGGTTCTTAACAAAATAGGTGGAAATAAGGGTAAAAAAGTTGCGCGAAAAGACAATGTTCAAAAAAAAACTCGTTTGATGACTCAAGAAGGTGAGCAATATGGAATGGTAACCAAAATGTTGGGAAATAGTCAGTGCCACGTATTTTGTTTAGATGGAAATACTAGACTATGTATTATACGAAAAAAATTTACTGGTAAGCACAAAGGTCAGAATTTTTTAAAACCAGGAATTTGGGTATTAGTTGGACAACGAGATTGGCAAACAATTAACAAAGATAAAATGGAAAAATGCGATTTACTCGAATTTTACAGTGAATCAGACAAACAAGTGATTTGTCAACAATCCAATGTAAACGTTGGATTGTTGCAAGAAAAAAAACTAGAAGGTGAAGAAATACAAGAACAACAAGAAGACGATGTTATTTTTGTAGATGATATTTAAACTTTACGAATCGTTTTATTTTTTTTTTGTTCAGTTTGGCGTCGTGTTTGTATCGGTTTTTCATTTTGTAAAACAATAAATAGCGAACTATAGTCTTGAAATATATCAATACTTTTTTCATAAGGTATATCTTCTACCTTTTGAAAAGTGCTAAGGAAATTTGACAATACATTATGATCTATGAATTCACTCAAATTGTGTTCATTGAAGTGGTATTTATATATACCAGTCACAATGAATTTACGACCGTCTTCCTTTTTATTTTTCAAAATATGACTCAACAAAAGGTCTTTGCTTAAAATGGAATTTGGAATACTTACATCAATTCTTTTGTATTGTTCTAGTTTTTGGTTAATGACATAAAAAAAAAAAATATGGATGTCTTTTACTGGTGTTTTATCAAACAAATTAGTTTTTTGTAAGTGTTCTATTTTTTCTTTTAGTTTATTATGATGTTCCTTTACATCTTTTTCAAAATTCATTATAACTATTAGATATTATTTTTATTACATTATTACGAGGTAAACCATTTGGAATCATACAACAAAATTTCAGCATTTTCTTCATATTCTTCTTCTTCGTATTCGTTTTCTTCATATTCGTCTTCTTCGTAGTCATCGCATTCTTCTTCATCACTTGGTGGGTCAACCGAATAATCGCTTAAATAACCATTTTTTTCTAGTCGCAATTCTCTTTCTTGATCCCATCGATGAACTAATTGTTCCAAAAAATATTGTTTCCTTTGATTCACATACGTATCATCTTCTTCTTTTCGTTCTTCTAAGGTAAGCGAATCTACAACACCTTTCTTTGTAAGATTAATCCATCCCTTCTTGATACGCTGTTCGCGCTTCTTACGCTTGATTTCAACGTTCTTGAACAATTTACCAAAATCCATTTTTGTTTTTGGAACCACTTTAGGTATTGTCAATTGTGGGAACAAATCACGAGTAGGTGATTTGGAAATCGTGTTGCGTTTTTGTGGTGGTGCGTAAGACATCGTGTTGCGTTTTTGTGGTGGTGCGTAAGTCATCGTGTCGTGTTTTTGTGGTGGTGCGTAAGACATCGTGTTGCGTTTTTGTGGTGGTGCGTAAGACATCGTGTTGCGTTTTTGTGGTGGTGCGTAAGTCATTATGACATTATTTATTATTATTTTTTCATTTCAATTTTTATAATATTTTATTAATATAATGTCTATTACTACCTTAAAACGAAAAAGTGCCGCCAAATATGGTAGACACTCAACACAAAATGGTTTCTCGCTTAACAATTCACGGAGAATAGATGCTCATTCGAACCAAGAACAAACTCAAACACCTTTTCGTGGGGTCGATCCCAGAGGTCATGGTGGATATTATGGTCAATATAATATACAAATCAATCAATCTCAATACAACAACACATATGATCCATTTGACCAAGCAAAATCAACAACACTAAGCAATCACGCATTATTGTCTAAGAAGCTTCGCCCTTTGTATAGTGGTTATCCTACTAATGTCGTTCAACCTACTAAAGAACCTGATTACGAAACCTTTGTTCAAGGTAAAGTGGCTGATTTAAAGCACAATAATCAAGACTCTGGAACGTGTGGTACATATCAAAAAACAATTGGACCGATGGATTACGATACATATATAGCAACTCGACTCAAAAAAAAAAAGTGTTTGGCTCCTCCTAAACTTACATTTCCACATCGAATACAACGAAACAATGTGTTGGGTTGTTACAAAAACACCACTTACGAAGAATACAAAACACAACAAGAATGCTAAAATTTATCTACAAATATCTTTCCATATGACTGGTGTTGGGTTTCATAATCATATGGATTTAAAATATAATACTGATGTTCCAGATAAAATATTATTCGTTTAATATGATAATATTTTATAATTGTCAAACATTCCAAACAAGGCGCCGAATTATATGAAACATTATCGTATTTCACTCGTGAAATGTAAAGAGTTATTTTTTTGAATATTTTATGTATTTTATGTTTCTTGTATTTTTTGGACAATTGTTGATTTAATTTAATCAATACCGACATTTCGGCATGACAAGTACAGGTCTTGATGTCGTGTTTGTTTTGATTATATCTACTACGGTCTGTATTGTAACCACGCGCAACAATTTTACCACCACATGTAGCAATACATCCGTGTTGATATAACAAATTAGACTTATGTGCTTCATTCAAGCACAATGAATATATACGCTGTTTTTTTAGCGACATCATATAATATATATTTTTTTTGTTTAATTCAATTTTATTTATTATATATATATGAAATGTATTACTAAGAAAGTATTTAATAAATATAAGTCACATCAATTGACTAAAAAAAATGTGTACGAATTCAAACACCATATCACTAAATATTTGTCTCCAGAACAAATTATGTCTTTAAAGTGTAAAAGAAATGATGTGCAAAATTATAAAAAAAAACGCACCCCAAATGAATCATCGCCTTGTACAAAAAAGATTTTATCCAACATTATGAGTCATGTTGAACCACTAAAAGAAATCATATTCATAAATCAACAAGAATCTTTTTATTCTATTACAAAAAATTATCCCACCTATTATTACAAAAGAGAGGGCAAAGAATATGTAGTATTAGATGTAAATAAGTTAAGCAAAGACTTTGATTTTTTTAAAATAGGACACGTTGAAATTAGTCCTTCGCGTGAATATTTGATTTTCAATGTGGATTTTGTGGGTAATCGATTATATCATTTGTTTATAAAACATTTGTTTTCTGACGAAATAGTTGAATTAAAAACATTTGTATTGCCAAAAAAAATGTTAAGCGTTCACGAAGTGTTTGATAAATCAAATAGTGATTTCTTTGTATGGTTAAATGACCACATCATTTGTTATACAATTAATAATATTTCTTACAATACACATAAAACATATTGTTATGACATTTTTACCCAAAAAAATACATTGGTATATCAAAACAAGCATACATTTGTCCATATAAAACCTACTCTTGATTATAATTTGCTTTATGATTTGGATTATAATAGTGACGAAGTGTATTTACTTGAAGACAAAAAGACTTTTCCATTGATAAAGAGAAAAAAAGACGTATCATATCCATTTATACAACAATATGATGGAATATGGTATATACACGAAAAAAATAAAGGTAATGATATAATCAAAACCACTCAAAATTTTAAAACATTCAAAGTATTATACAAAAATGAACATCCACATCAAACCATAAGTCAGTGTATAGTTTATCATAACAAAATATATTTTATTTTGTCTGATCACGCAGTCTATGTATTAGACCCAATCCCAAAAAAAATCGTAGAAGATGAAATACATATTTTCAAATTTGGAAATATATATTGCGATGAATTAGACATTATACGGCATTCTTATTTGACACCAGAATTTACTCAACATTATAATATACGAACCCATCATCTTAGTCCTTACAAACCAAGAAATAAATCCTATGTAGAAAAAAAGGTCTACATCAAAAAAATGCTACAGTTTACATTAATGTATAAAAAGGGACATAATTTAAAACATTCCAAATGTATTCTTTATGGGTACGGTTCTTATGGAGACAATCTTGATTACGGATATTTACCCTTTATATATGAATTGTTGAATCAGGGATTTTTAGTAGCGTTTGCTCATATTCGTGGTGGTGGTGAATTTGGATTCAAAGGGTATGATGAAGGTCGCTTGTTAAATAAGAAAAATACCTTTTATGATTTTATAGATATCATAAAGTATTTGTATAAACATCACTATACAACCAAGGACTTATTAACTATTTGGGGGCGAAGTGCAGGTGGATTGTTAATTTCGTGTGTCTTAAATATAGAACCAGATATTTGTCATTTGGCTATATTGGGTGTACCCTTTATTACCCCTATACTTACAATGAAAAATAAACATAACCCATTAGGATTCGAATCTCATACTGAGTTCGGTGATCCTCGTATACCGAGTCATTTGAACTATTTACAATCATATGATCCTTTGTCGAATATAAATCCTGACGGACAATATCCAAATATATTTATTTATACCAATAAAAATGATACATTGGTTCCTTACAAAGAATCGGTAATGTATTACAATGCTCTAAAAAAAATAAATGTGTTCAAAAAAGGCAAAAAAGACATTGATTTGTTTATTGACCCCTTATATGGACACGAACAAGGTAGTTCTACTGAGAAAAAGAACGAATCGTTTGCCCGCATTATTGAGATTATTTATAAATATTATAAAATTGAATAAAAGAAATTGTATTATATAATATATGCTTCACTTGTATTTAGGACCTATGTACGCTGGAAAAACTACTAAATTAATTCATATGTATGACTCCAACAAAGACTTAAACAAGGTGATTATTGATTTTGAACCAGTCGAATATTGTTATGAAGGTAAAGTAAAAAATCATAATAATATTGAAATGAATGCTATAAAAACAAAAAAATTATACGATGTATTGTCAATTTATAAATGTAAAGGAAATCTGGCATTGTCTCACGATATTACTAATGTATATGACCAAACCTTAAATGAACCTGAAATATATAGATTAAGTGACCAAATAAGTCAAGCCAATAGTATTTATATCAATGAAGCCCAATTTTTCCCTGATTTGTACGATTTTGTTTTGGATCAGTTAAAACAAAACAAAAACCTATATTTGTATGGATTAGATGGGGATTTCCAACAAAAAAAAATAGGTTCCTTATTAGATCTGATTCCATATTGCGATAGCATATGTAAGTTGAATTCAATATGTGAACGATGTAATCAAACCGCTATATTTTCGAAGAGAATAGTAGATAATATGGAACAATATTTGTCAGATGAAAATGCATACATTCCACTTTGTCGTAATTGTTTCTATATAGTATGAGTCTCCCAGATTTTTGGGAAGTCAATAGTGAAAGAGACGAAGAAAATCCTAAAATTTCATTTGAACAAATGAAAAAAAACAATTACGACAAAGCGTAATTCATCAGCATTGGATATTTTAGCCAGTTTTATCTAATGCCAAGTTTTTAAATAAAATGAGGCTAGTAACTTTTGCCGATTTCGATTGAATATGCTAATGTTTCCATGTATTTTTTGTCGTCAGTTTGTAGTATATATTTCGAATACATCATATTCAATCATTTATGTATCAGGAATGAATGCTTTTATTTCTTTTTATTGGTGATTGTTATTTTTTTAATATTGGATACAAATGAAGAAGCCCATCAAATATCGTCAAATCATTATTCTAAATTACGAACGATTTTGGAATTTTCTTCAGGGGAAGTATTATTATTTTAAAATCCATTGCTACAAATAGACTGAGTTAAAAAAGAAATGATATTCCATGTTCAATAAAAAATATTCGATATAAAGAAAAAAGGTAATTGAAATTCGCGAAAGTAATCGTTTTAGTGTCCCAAAATACATTATGAACCGATATCCAGTTATTTTTAATATTAATATTTTTTAAAGTTATTATAAAAACCGTTCATGATTACAAAAACGTATGTATAAGCACTTTAAAAAATATAAAAAACGAGATTCGTTATCTCAGTATAAAAAAAAACATAAGCGAAGAACAACAACAAAAAATAAAATTATTGTACGAGGAAAAATTAGATATTATGAAAAAATTTTTTGCCTTAAGTAGTACTTATAATTTGATAGATATAATGTTTCAACAATAAATCAAAAATAACATTTTATTCAAAAAATATTTTTATTTGTTTTACTTACAAAAAATAACAAGTATAATAGGTTACAACGTATTACCATCTGAATACAAATACCCACATGATTGAGGATATGTAGACAAAAAAACAAATACATCTTTATTACGAAAAATTATCAATACATGATATTTCGGTTTTTAATTTAGTTGCTAAATCAAACCATTTTTCTAATTCACCTTCTTCTTCTTTTGTAATATAAGGTTCAATAGGATAAAACCGGTCTAATAATACCCATAAAAATAAAAGAATTATTATTATTTTCATTATATAATGAACATAAATAATAATTCACAAGAAGAAAAAAATAACAAGAAAACAAAAGATACAGGTAACTTGTGGTATATTATATTAATATATGTATTAATTGTTTTGGGTCTTTTTGTATGGGGGGTAGTTCGATTTTTTATAGATAAAAAAGTACCTTCATTACTTTATTTAATTATTATAATACTTGTAGGTATTTTTATGTTTGGATTTTTGGTATCTTTTGAGAAGCTATATAAAAATGTTATATTGATCTATATTGTAATTACCTTTTTTATTATGATTTGGTCTTTATGCTTTAACAAAAGTCCCTTAGGACTGCTCAAGATTTTTCGTCTTATTAGCTTCTTTTGGTTCAAACCATTAAAATTACTTATTATTTTTTTTAGTTTATTCATAGTTTATGATTCTTTGAAAAGAATATTCTTTATGTTATTTGAAAAAACAAATCATAAAATTTCTGACTATTATTATCACGGATCATTTATGGGTGGAATCATATTACTTATATATTCTTTATACAATGAATTATTGATATTTATAATTATTTTTATGATTCTATTTGCTTTATTATCTCCTTATTTATTTGGAGGCAAAAATGATTTTGGTTTACCATACAAACTCAAATCTCAATTTAATATGAGTTGTAATGAGAAAAATTGGATGTTCATATTTTGTATACTTCTTACTTTGATTAGTTGGGCAATTATTTTATTTTTTATTTTTATTGTTGTTATTTTTTTCATATTGTTGACTCATTTTATAGTATGGATTTATAGAATAAATCTTATGGATTTTCCTGTCCATAAAAATTTATCTAAAATGTTTAGTCCAAAGTAAATTATACTTTAAGTCAATTCATGGTAATGTAATTTATCTCATTCTTAAAATATATTTTATTTTTTATTATTTTTATTCTGTTTTTCGCCAACCAAGATTGTGGTCCAAAATTTTTTATTTTTACTATTATCTTTAAATGCTTCCCATTCATTAAGGTTAGACTCGTGCACTTCCAAATCTTCGACCTCTGCCTGTGCCTCGGACGCCTTCTCCGCTTCCAGGCGTGCCTTCTCTGCCTCGGCAACCGCCCTCTCCGCTTCCGCTTCATTCTTTGCCACCGCCTTCGCCACCTCATTCGCCACCGCCTTCGCCACCGCCACCTCCTCCTTCGCCTTCTCCAACGCCTTCGCCACCGCCA
>Ga0209652_1003789_pt1 | contig 10920 bp, 10 predicted proteins | sample SaaInl74LU_5_DNA_FD_184641 | JGI IMG/M metagenome (GOLD analysis project Ga0209652, IMG submission 184641) | Marine microbial communities from expanding oxygen minimum zones in the Saanich Inlet - ESP_74LU_5_DNA (SPAdes) (version 2) | ecosystem: Environmental > Aquatic > Marine > Intertidal zone...
AAAAGTTCCGATTCAATAAACTCAACACATTCCTTGCCCCCGTACTCATAAAGTACTCCACGTTCAATTCATAATAGGCAGAGGAACAACTCCCCCATTTCTCTAGGCGGAGTTGCTCCTCGTGGATTATGGATCCATCGGGACATTGATTCGGTATAGGATTGGTATATTCTGGTGGATACGCTCTGAAAGCCTTGAGTTCAGGATGACCCTTTGCCAAACTCCTCAATGGATCCACCACAATTGCCAAGAATGGATTGCCATGTGGATCTTCGGCACGTTGCCATTGAAGCTGTGTCGAAATATCCGTCTGACTCAAGAAACAATGACTATGAATCCCCACATCGAATGGGTGGGAGTGATACCATCCCATAAACTTTTCTTTGCGGGTAGTTTCGAGAGATTCGCCCAGGGCAATCATGTGGTTGATCACGTCGCCGTCATCGGCAATGACGCGTGTTTCGAACCCTTCGATGGGGAGGGGGAAGACATCGGTTACCACGAGTGTTTGGGGGGTGTTGGGATCGGGTCGACCTAATAAGAGGCCCATGACTTCGATGGGATTGCCTCCCTTTTTGACACCCTTTTCGACACCCGAGTGGCAGTGGGTCATCATTTTCATAACGGCCGAGGGGGAGATGGCGGTGGATTGGAAGTAGGAGGGGTCGTCTTTCCAGGGGGAGGATTTGCGGAGGGTGGCGAGGGCGGCGTCGTTGAAGGTGTAGCGGGCGTTGGGATCATCGGAGGAGGAGGATGGGGGTGGGCCCCCTACTCCTGTGGAGGAGGTGTTGCTAGTGGCAGCGGCGGCTGTCATGGTCTTGATCGAAATTGATGCTGCAATTCTGATTTTGGTTTTGTGAGAGGGATGAGATCTTTCTTAGATGGGACTCCCTCATAAACGAACCCTCCATATTTATCAACAACATAAACCACCATGGGAAAAACAGTTGCCCTAGCCTCTCTCAAAAGTTGCATCATCTACACACGAACAATATTTTCAGCACCACATCGTACTACCAATAATATAAGGGGGAGAAGAATCCATCATGTCGAATCAACGGAAACTTCAAAGTAAGTTTTTTTTCATGGGACAAGGGTATCATCATCGGCAGTCGATTAATTTTTTGTGCCTGCCGTCGTCGTTAGGAGATATAAAATGATTATTTGTCTCGGTGCAGGGGGATTTATAGCATTTCACTTGAGTTATAGTGAGGGGAGGTGAGGGGGCGTCATTGGCGACGTGTAGGTTGCGTTACACCATGTAATATTCACTGCACACATGTCATGTACATAAAAAAAGAAATCGGTGTCACTATTGGAAAAATGCGGCGATAGGAGACATATCCTTGGATGCAGTTCGGCCTCGTATATCCCTCCATCACTGCAATATGTAGACGACGCCATATCGCCACTCCTTCCATGTTGACAATCATAACTAACGCCTCACTCTTGTTCTTCCTCCACCCCCTTCTTACTATATTTATTATTTCATCTCACACAGCCGAAATTGACCGAGTCATCAAAAAAGTAGACGAAGGCGTCGAACTCTTCGACGACATTTACGAAAAGGTCTATTCGGCAGACACACAAAACCAAAAGGAAAAATACGAGACGGAACTCAAAAAGGAAATCAAGAAGTTACAACGATTACGTGATCAGATCAAATCATGGATAAGTGGTTCAGAGGTCAAGGATAAGGATCAGTTATTGGAGTATAGGAGATTGATTGAGACCAAGATGGAGGCGTTCAAGGTGGTAGAAAAGGAAACGAAGACCAAGACCTTTTCAAAGGAGGGTCTGGCACGGCAGGAGAAGTTGGATCCGGAGGAGCAAAAGAAGGCGGATACGGTCAATTGGATTGGGGAGGTGATTGAACAGATCAATAATAAGATTGATGAGACGGATTTGGAGATTGAGACATTGTCTTCCGGAAAAGGGAAGAAGACGAATAAGAATCAAATTGAGGAGTGCAATGAGCATTTGGCGAGTCATAAGTTTCATGTGAATAAGTTGGAGGGGATTGCTCGTCTTGTGAGGAATGATCGTATTTCGGCCGAGTTGGTGGATCAGGTGAAGGAGGATTTAGAGTATTATGTGGAGTCTCATGGGGAAGATGAGTTCATGATGGCGTATGACGAAGAGGGGTTTTATGAGGAATTGGGTCTGGATGATTTAGATGTGGTCAATGTGGACAGGGTCACTCAGGCATCGGTTTCGTCGAAAAAGAAGGATGATGATGCCTCCTCTGCCACTAGTGGTAGCAAGAAGGAGAAACGCTCGAGCAAGTCCTCCACTGCGTCATCGATGATTCCGTTAACTATTGGCCGTGCAAAGGCCAAAAAGGGGTCGATTCCATCAAATGAGGCTACACCAACGAAAATTGGACGTGCGAATTCAACCGCTTCGTCTTCTTCTGGACCAGCACCTGTTGCTCCCGCACCAACACCCAAAGCTCCCGCCGCACCTGCTGGTGGTGGGGCGAGTATGGCCGCAGTTCTCAAGAGAGAAAGTGAAGAAAGGCAAAAGGCAGCACTGCAGGCGCAACAGCAAGAACAGGCTAGACAGGCGGAACTATTGCGACAACAACAGCTCAAGCAACAGCAAGAGGCTCAACGACTTCAGCAGCAACAGGAGGTTCTTCGGCAGCAACAACAGCAGGCTGCGCAAGCGGAGGCTTTGAAGAGGCAGCAAGCGCAGCAACTTTTGGAGCAGCAACGTCAGCAGCAGGCAGTGCAGCAAGACGCGGCAGCGAAACAAAAGTTACTGCAACAGCAGGCAACTCGTCAACAAGCGCAAGCACAGCAGCAAAACGTCCTCAACGTGGGCCTATCGGGTTTATCATTAGGCAACGCCGTCGGTTCGAACGCTCCTACAGCCATATCAGCAGGGCCATCACAACTTGCTGGAGGGAAGGATGCAACAGAGCGCTACTTGAGTGCCTTGAATGATTCCTTCATGCAAATTCCAACTGGCGCAGACAACGAGCGACAAAAGTCATACACGCCTCGGAATCCGTATCCATGCCCGTCATGCTACCCCTCTGTGCCATCACCTATCTTTGACAATCCTGCCGTGTTTGAGAAACTTGGAACTGATGCCCTCTTTTTCATTTTCTACTACGCTCAAGGGACACATCAGCAGTACCTTGCGGCGAAGGAATTGAAAAAGCAAAGTTGGAGGTATCACAAAAAGTACATGACATGGTTCCAGCGTCACGAGGAGCCTACGGTGACAACGGATGAGTATGAGCAAGGTACGTATATCTACTTTGACTACGAGACGGGTTGGGGACAAAGGATTAAGCAGGATTTCAGATTTGAGTATTCCTTCCTTGAGGATTCGTTATCTGTGTGATTGAGTTTTGGAGTATAGTCTTCGAGTTAATCCTTATTAACATTCATTACAATACGTAATAGGTTTGTTAGAAGAAACTTGTTGTTCTACATCTGGCTTGTCACCGCCATCCAACCAAACATACACATCCAATTTACATTCATCATACATTTTATTATATCACATTCTTGACTTTTCAAATCGAGCTCGGTTCTGCTTTGTTTGTTTCATCAATTCTTCTGCACCCAACCACTTGTTGTGCGACTTCTTGTAGCCTTTATACTGCACCAAGTATTTCAAGCAGCCGGCGGCATCTTCCTTCATTTTGATCACTTGTGCCTCGTAAAGAACATCTCCCGACTTGTTCTTGTCTGGAGCAAAGACTTTGTCAGTCACATCAAACGTTTCAACACATCGAGCAGAGCGTCTCATGGGAGAGGGCTGTCGTTTTCTCTTGCTTTCAACCCTTTCGGAATCAATGTCAGAGCCCGAACATCTCTTTCTTTTCTTTGAGGATTTACATACAGTAGATGCTTGAACCTTCTTCTTAGCAGATGGCTTCCGTTTGTTCGTGGAAGGAGTGGCAGTCTTCGTCGTCGTAGACGGCTTCGATGTGAGTGATGATTGAGATCGTGATTTGAGATACTTGGCACGATTCAGCTTGGTTTGTTTCATGATTTCGTTCGAGGGAAGCCACGTGTTATGCGACTTCTTGTAGCCTTTATATTGAACCCAGTATTTCAAGCAGCCGGTTGTATCTTCCTTCATTTTGATCACTTGTGCCTCATAGAGAACATCTCCCGACTTGCTTTTGTCGTATGCGTAAACCGGCTCCTTGACGGTAAATATGACCGGCTTGGGCGTTTCGTTTTTGGGTGATGACGACACTTGTGGTGCCTGCTCAGAGTGGTATACGTGTACAATTTTGCAATCACTCCAATCTACTCCCGTTGGTCCAATCAATGTATATAATGCACCTCTCTTTCCAGAGCTACTGTTGCTGACATCTCGGCCCTTGAGACCTATTGAGCGTTTTCGAAAGTTTGAAAGAGAATTTGTTGAATTGAGGGTTTGAGCACCACCAATACTCCATCTGCCATTCATTACATCGAGGGTTTTGTCGCTGACTACTCGATCAGAAAGAGTGTGTGGGATAGGAAAGTCTGTATCGACAAGCACGTATATGCCATCTATATAGATAAGACAAACACAACACATACATACTCAAGAGTGAGAGACAAGAGAGAGTAGTGAATCATGCAATAAGATTGCGGATCTTACCTTTGTAGTCAAATGGAGGAGGTGAAAGTTTGGTGTCCTCCGTTACAAGTATCTGGAAGTCAATTTTGGGCAGAGATTTGTTTTCAAGAACACATGCAAAAATTGCATCGACGATGTCTGTTGGTAGACGTGCAAGACGTGTCGTGGCCTTTTTCTCCTCCTTCTTCTTTTTGACCTCCTTGCTCTTTCTTGCAACATGTAGTTTGCTCATGAAGCCTTCTATTTCTTGAACTATCGTTGACGCAGTTAACCTTTCAAGTTCAATTCTAGTACCCTGGTTGATAGAAAGAGGCTGTTGAAAGGCCAATTGGCTCCTCTGCTGATGAATCAATGTCGATTCTGCTGTTGCCACAGGTTGGTCTACATTCTGTGTCAATGCAGGCAAAACATCGCCTCCATTCTTTGGCTGCGGCGGCCTAAAAGGGAGATGTGGTCCAAAGCAATGAGACTGTTGGATCTTCCAAAACAAGTCATCTATTGTCATTGGATTGTCCGGGTGTGGCAAACGCTCCAAATGAAACGTGAATTGCACGCCCCCTTCAACCTTGCCGCTTCCACCATCTGTTAAATTGCCTTCAGAATTCCAGACGTGAGTGACAATGTACAGTCCGTCATATCTATAACTTGTTCTGTCACCCTCAAAAGCTGCAGGTCTGTATGAACTTTTCAGGTTAGATGACCTAAACACACGAACAGACTTTTTCATTCGGAAGCTCATGTATAGAGCGCCTGCTCCTTGTCTTCTGCTGCTTGTGTAACGCAGCCAGCTCAACCCGTCTTCCTCTCTCACGTGAAAGTCCTGCCGTGACACAACGATTGAGTCCGACCCGTCTTTTATGTTGCCATTAATACCTCTTTGATCCGCACGATGGCTGAAGGTTGACCACAGAAACCTCCTCGAATAACACTCGCCCATACTCACTTTTGTTGGATGACCAAACACAACCGTTTCTGTTTTAGGCCGTAGTTTGGTTATTGCTGAAACTACGTTCCATTCTTCACCACTGATAGATTCGCCACCGCCCTTTTTCAGCACGGAAACACCCGAATCCTGCGGCACAAATCCAGTGTTGCCATGACGAAAAATGAGAACGAATCTATGTGAGTTGTTTTTCAATTTCTTTGGAAGACTGTGTTCGTAATTCTCTTGCATATAGCCATCCATATCGTAGCCATCACCTTCTGCAATGAACAATTGAATTTCTTCATCACCATGACACAGTGGTTTCGTTCGCTTATTTGGTCGAATGCAAAGAGGTCGGATCTCTCCTGGTGCGTCTACAACTACGCATACAACGATTGTTTCACCTTGAGTATCATCAGCGTGCCATCCTATACTGTCACCTCCATCTTTATAAGCTATCATATCGACCCCAATATCCCAGTGCGGTAAATTGTATGTTCTTGCTAATCCCTCAGCATAACTTGCGACTTCTGGGACGAGGTTAATAGGAAGAGCTTTCATTTTTATACCGTGGTAGGCATAACCGGGCTGATATCGTCGTGCATCATGAGACGTTTCATCGTCATCACTTGTGGATTTCGCTCTGGAAGACAACAACACGTGCGAACGAGGCTCTTGGAAACCATCAAAGTTCAGCCGATCATTCCGACTTATAGAGTACTGACGATAGAGCTTGCAATCGTGCATTGCTCTTGATAGATCCTTTCGTTTGTTTTCTGGGAGAACATTGCAAAGAATGCGAAGAGTACCACCTCTTGACAGGTTCAGAGTGATGGTCGCACTGTTATCAGTGTCTCCAAGTTGCCCTCCGACTATATCTTTCCACGGTCCGTAACTGCCTAAATGTTTATCAAAGTATCTTATCCTACCCACCTTTCTCCGCATATCATTATCTTTCAAAGTCTCATCTGATTCAACAGGTACTTTTGTAGACAAGACCGCAGGTGTTGGCTCAGTGACCCCCATGGGCAGTGTTTTCTGTTTCTTTTGCACTTCTACCATCGGTAGTGTTTCCTTTAGTGCTGCCGAGCCCCTCGCGCTTTCCAGCGGTGTTGATCTAAACGAAGAACACCCCCATGATGCATGTCCAAATTGTTGTACCTGATTGATAAATGACTGATGATTACGACGATGCTGTGAAATAGTGCGTTGATGCATATAAACTCGTTGAGCGCTCTCTGCTAACAGTCGATCTTGTTCAGCAAGGAATGCCAAAGTGTACAAGGGATCCGCCATCTCCATTCTCAGCACATTGTGCACCGACTGATGCTGGTGCAGAGGAGGCTGAGTGTGAAGGCTGTTTGTTGTTTGAGGATTGAATCCAGGATCAATTTTAGTCAGCTCTCTAGTTAAGGTGGCAAGAGATGATGATTGTGAGACATTAGAACCTGGCAATTGAGCTTGAGAATGATTGTATGACAGTAAACCCGATGGATACGTTCGATACGCCGGTGATGATGCAACAACATTTTTGACACCGGAGCGTAGGTGGTTGTGGGAAGAATTGTTCATTGTTTTTGGATCAAATTCATGGACTCATTAAGGATTCGATGCTCTCTAGATGGCGATTGTTCTTTCATACTGCATAAAGTATCAACGGTTCCTGATCTACCTCTCGTAGAAGGAGGAGTTAGTATGGTACAATAGTTTTTTTGACATCTTGAATCTCTTATCTCTTCTCGGACATCACTCAACAGATTTCAAAGCCAAATGCCCACGCACGACCCACGATCCATCAATACATAGATCTAAGTATTTACTGGTACCTACATACAATCTACAACCTAACCAAGTTACTTCCTCTCCGAACCATTTCCGTCCTATCACTTGCTGGTTGGAGATACGAAACTTGCACTTGTTTACAAAATCGTGCACTCTAATCTTCCAAAGTTCGTGAACTAATTCATTGAAAGTGGAGATACCATGGACAAGAGATGCAGTACTCTAGGAGTGAAAGCAGAAAAGTTCCTGGGACAAAATGTACGTCGCTGTGGTCCACTCCTACAACCATAAAGAAGACAATAGATGGCCAAGAGAGAGAGAGTTGTTGGAGTCGGCAAGTATTGACACCACGTCAAGAATGGATTGACATCTACAAATCGAGAAACAGACAAGCCCCAGCATCAATCTTTAGCAAGGAAATCTGCAAAGAAGAAAGCCCTAGAGAAGACCTCATACTTATTATATATTTAACGCGATAGCAAAGTATTGTCAGCTTTCATTACAATCGCATCCATCTGTACATCCTCACTGTTCACTGATTGTGTATATAGTGTCTAACTTTGACCTTGCAATGTGATAATAATCCTACGGGTATGGCCACCTCCCCAACCCCCTTGATCACGATGCTCATTGAGGTAAATGCCTTGCCAAGTACCTAGAGCCAAGCGACCGTTCTTGATCGGGATGTTCAGCGACACGCCCATCAACGAGCTCTTCACATGCCCAGGCATGTCATCTTCTCCTTCCATGGTGTGGTGGAAAGTGCCGTCTTTAGTCCATTGACCAGGGCAAATCTTATTCAACGCTACCTCCATGTCACGACGCACATCGGGATCGGCATTTTCATTAATAGTCAAACTTGCAGATGTATGCTGGATGAATAAGTTCGCCATACCGATCTTCATGCTAGCTATATCTTTCTGTATGGCCTTATTCACCTCCGATGTGATTAGATGACAACCTCTGCTCGGGGCAGTGATACTAATTTCATGCTGTGCCCACATTGGGATGGCGGGTGCTGTGTTACTAGCCGAACAGAGGGATGTGGAAGTTGAGGTTGGCTGAGCCGAGACGAAGGAGTGGATAGGCAGTGCAGCGGGAGAAAATGCCAACGAGGCAGGTAGAAGAACTAGCAAGAAGAGGCGATGGGCTTTAGAAGGGGAGCGGAAGTGTACCATGGATACAGTCTCTTTCTGTTGGTATCTTTGGTACGATAGGAAGAGGGTGGGGCGCTGGACACTGCGACGTTGGTGATTTCCGTCACAGACTGCTGTAGGTTTGGTAGTGTAGACACTGCCGTCTCAATGAGTGATTTTGTGTCATGGTTTGTTGGATTTGGATTTGATGTGTGGTAAAGTAAGTAAGTGTACATTGCCTATGTACATCTACTTAGGTACTGTTACTTAGGCCCGCGCCTCCAAAACACAAAACACTCACACAAAAAATAAAACAGTGAAAATGAAAGTAGCACCAGCACGGATTAACCATCTCTCCATCGCAGCCCTTGCAACGCTGCTGCTACATATCTTCCCGCTTTCCCTGTCATTTACTCCGCCCCACAGAGGTGGTTGTCGGCTTTTTCTTGACACTGCTGATACAAATGAGTGGGATGCTCTGTTACCACGCGGAATGTTTTATGGTGTTACCACAAATCCAACTCTACTTGAGCGAGCAAATGAGCCTTGCACAGTAGAAAACCTTCATAAGCTTGCATCCAAGGCATTGCAATACACAGACGAGTTTATGTGTCAGAGTTGGGGTGCTACAGCAGACGATTTGTTTCAAACCGGAATGGCCATTTCTGAATACGATCGAGAGAGAGTCGTAATCAAAGTACCAGTGACTGCAACTGGTGCTGAGGCAGCATCTAAACTGACCAAGGCAGGTGTTAGAATTTGCTTTACTGCTTGCTATAATAAGAAACAAGCCCTGATCGCAGCCAGTTCCGGCGTAGAGTACATCGCTCCTTATTTAGGAAGAATCACGGACAATGGTAAAGATGGTTATGACGAATGTAGACAGATGCAAAACATTGTCGATGGTCTTGGTAGTGGAACACGGATTTTGGTGGCGAGTTTGAGAGATGCCGATACAATAGCAAAACTTGCAATGGAAGGCCTTGATACGTTCACCTTCAATCCTGATGTTGCACGAGAGCTATTTGACGAACCTCTCACGGATAATGCCGCCGAGGAGTTTGAAGAAGCTGCTGCTAGAGGTAGTACGTCCAATTAATGTTATCTTTTAATTGGTTGATTCAACTACTACTTAGCACCATAATAACATCTATTTCCAGTCGGTTTCAACTATGAATGATAATCATGTTACTTCACAAAGATTTCCCATTGCAATTAAGCCTTCATTATCGCCATGATCTGGTTGATTGAATCTAATTGACCAGAAATGATGCACAAAAGAGAAGACTATCTAACAGTTGTTCACCTCTTTGGAATTGAACACTGATATTACAGTTGCACTCTCAAGATTATTCTATGTGCATTCCCCCCTCTTTGCATCCTTCGTTTTGTTTTATTCAGGGAGACCAAACAAGGTCAGAATTGCACCATGTGACTAAAATATGTACCTGTGTACCAGTTCCAATACAGAAATATCAAGATGAAGACCTTTTCCTCCACGAAGCCCAAGTTCTTATGACATAAATAATGAAAAAAATGTTGTTGTGTCCTAAACCATCTAAACCCCGAAGAGTTCACACACTAATATCACCCCATCCATTAATAAATCCCCTCACAAATATAGCAGCATATAAACAGAATGCCACAGCAATGGGCAAAACGACGACATGGAATGCAAGCCGTTCATGAGTTTCCAGCATGTAGAGACCGGACCATAGGTAATACCGATATTTCATTTTTTGAAGCCATAGGACGATGGGATTGCCGCCCTTTGTAGGCGGGCAGAGGGCGTCTGTATTGGTTTTGGTGAGGGCCATTGCGTCGCGATAGTGTGGCGTGGAGGATTAGAAGGTAAGCAGGTAGAAATAATTGGTAAGGTGCGTATGGTACGGCTGGCTTCGTCTTGGCATTGATTTTGAAAAGGAAAAATCTGGGGGCCGATTTTGGCGGGATGCCATTCCAAGCCGTGGTTTTCACCTTTTTTTATTTCGTCATTGTAGATGGCGCAGCTCTACAATACATAGAGCAAGCAGGATTGTCTAGCATCGGCTCACACAGGTTATGTCTGCAATCCTTCAGAATAAGAGGCAGCAGAATGCATAGAAGGGGCAGTGGTGGCTTGTTTTGGGTCGGAACAAATGCATTTGAAGTGTATCCATGTCAAATTTTGGACCTGGAAGCGCTTGGAGTAACTAATTTATCCCACGCCTATAACCACTCCATTCAATACCACTTCCAAGCGTAAGTCCGCCCTCATCAGAATCTTTACCATGTCGTTGCAGCCTTTCATTTGTGGATCCAACTGATGCTACTCTATTTTTCAACTCGCGTTGTTGATGCACATCATGTTTGGCTCGAATACAGCCCACCGGCTTAAATGGTGTTTTCTTCTTGCAAGATCGACAAATCCATCCAGCTGTGACAATGTTCGTCGCCTTGCTTGGAGCATCAGAGCCTTTCGCTCCGTTCTTGTTCGTACCAGTG
>Ga0209652_1003791_pt1 | contig 10908 bp, 10 predicted proteins | sample SaaInl74LU_5_DNA_FD_184641 | JGI IMG/M metagenome (GOLD analysis project Ga0209652, IMG submission 184641) | Marine microbial communities from expanding oxygen minimum zones in the Saanich Inlet - ESP_74LU_5_DNA (SPAdes) (version 2) | ecosystem: Environmental > Aquatic > Marine > Intertidal zone...
GTGGGCTTGGGTGGTGCTTTGCGCGCTGTTGCCATTTTTCGGCGGACTTCTTTACCTGATGGTTGGTAGGCCACTTCGAGGCAACGGGGGACCGGCTTCGGGCGGAAAAGGACGAGTAATTGCTCCGGATGACGACCCGAATTTCTTGAGGGACATTTCAAAATTCTTGCGCAATAAAGATCAAGACGACAAAGACAAGAAGTGACCAACCCGTCCCAAGAGTTCGCTGCCTCGCTAATTGCTGAATTTGTGTCAAGCGGAGTCAAAAACTTTTACCTAGCCCCGGGCGCAAGATCTCAGGCACTGGCCATCGCTGCCGGCCAACTCGCGCAAGCCGGGAAACTTTCTCTCACTATTCGTCTTGATGAGCGGACACTAGCTTTCACGGCCCTGGGAAGAGCAATGGCAACCGGAGAGCCAAGCGTAATAATTACTACCTCTGGAACTGCAGTTGCTAATCTGCACCCTGCGGTCCTGGAGGCCCACCACAGCGGAGTCCCACTTATCTTGCTCACGGCTGACAGACCATCTGAACTTAGGGGAGTCGGTGCGAATCAAACCACCGATCAGGTTGGCATCTTCTCCGGTGTCCTTCGAGGCTTCCACGACGTTCCAGCGCCAAGGCCAGGTAGCAATCCTTCGGCGGGCGCATTAGTCGATGCCGCAATTGCTCAAAGCCTGGGAGTATCCAAGCAGCCAGGACCAGTCCAGCTAAATCTTCAGTTTGTTGAGCCGCTGAGTGCGAGCGAGCCCAGCGCTCTGAATGTTCTTTCCAAACTGACTACGAGAGCTCTGCCAGTGGCGCCAGTCGTGCAAGAAGAGCTAGAAATTGAAGTGGATAACCACACGGTTGTTATCGCGGGTGCAGGCGCGGGGTCAGATGCGGTTCGCTTTGCTGAAAGGGCGAATCTTCCACTTTTCGCCGAGCCATCCTCGGGTGCCCGGTATGGATCCAGCGCAATCACTGATTATGTGCAGGCTCTCGGTTCTGATTTGGCAGATCAGGTTCGCAGGGTAGTTATTTTTGGAAAGCCAACTCTTTCGAGGCCAATCATTGCCCTAATCAAGCGCTGCAATGTCTATGTCGCCAACTCGAAACAGTTTGGCAAATTCGACGTTGGTAACAACGCCATTGCGGCTTCTTGGCAGCTGATGCCGGGCGGACGAGCCGATGGTGCCTGGATTGCCAGTTGGAAGAACTTCGAGCCACCAACTGATCAGCGAGCACTGTTGGCACAAGCAGTCTGGAACGCCACCGGCTCAATACCTTTGCTGTTTGGTGCTTCAAACCTGATTCGGGTTGCTGACAGGGTTGTTAGACCTGCTGCCGTGACAACCTTTGCTAACCGAGGCCTATCTGGGATTGACGGTACGGTTGCAACCGCGATTGGAATTGCTCAGGCTGGAAACGGCGTTCGCGCACTGATAGGTGATCTGACTCTCATTCACGATGTTGGGTCGCTAAATAAATCTGGACTTAGAAATCTGAATGTTCAACTAATTGTCGGAAATGATTCGGGCGGCCAGATTTTTAGAAATCTCGAGGTGTCAAAGAACATCCCAAATGAGCTATTTGAACAGCTATTTATTACCCCGCAGCAGTTATCAATAGAGGCTTTAGCAAAGGCTTTTGACTGGCAGTATTTCGAAGTTCAATCAATAGCGGAACTTGAAAAGGCGATGAAATCCGAGGGTTTTGTAATTATTGACTACAAGCTCTCAGCCGCAAAGGCGTAGCGAACCGCTTTAAACTTCAGCTCCGTCTCGGCAAGCTCTGCTTCAGGGTCTGACTCAGAAACTATTCCGCAACCCGCGATAGCTCTAATTTGATTTGGCTCGATGATTCCGCCGCGAAGCGCAATTGCCAACTCCCCGTCGCCGTTTGAACTTAGCCAACCAACCGGTCCCGCATAACCCGCTCTGTCAAAAGGCTCCAGCTCATCTATTAGCTTCTCGGCTAACTGAGTTGGGGTTCCGGCAACTGCTGCGGTCGGGTGCAACTTGGCTATTGCGTCCAAGAGCGTTACCCCTTCTCGAAGCTCGCCCTTGACGTCTGTGGCAAGATGCCAAAGATCCGGCAGGGCAAGTGAGAACGGTTCCGCACCTGCCTGAACGAAATTGCAAAAGGGGTCCAGCGCTTGGACCATTGAGTCCACCGCAAATTCGTGCTCATGCCTGTTTTTGTGTGAGTGGGCAAGGCCCTCGGAGATCGCTCGATCGACATCTGGGTCGGTGCCGCGGCCGGCTGTTCCGGCAAGCACTCTGGCCGAGACCTCGCCGCTTTGTGCTCTCAGGAGTAGCTCCGGAGAGGCCCCGAAGACATCTCCAATCGCATAGGTCCAGCAATCCGGGTACCTTTCGTGAAGTCTTTTCAAGGGAATCGCGAGGTTTGGCCTGGAATCAATCGGCATCAAAAGATCTCTGCCGATCACTACTTTTTCTAGGTCCGTTGTGCTGAATGCCTCAAGAGATTTAGCTACCGCTGCCTTGAAAGCATCCGAACTGAAACTGCCGTCTTGAAACGACCCAAGCACCGGCTGCAGGTCATTCCCAAAGGTCTTAGGACCTTCGATGATTACCTCAAAGCCCACTTCGCCCCGGTAAACCCTTGTAATCATTGGGACGTAGAGCACGCTGTCCTGAGAGCTGTTTTCGGAAAACGTGATTGAGGTCAGCGCAATCAGCCCGGCGCTGCTGATTCCTGATTGGTTCTCTATTTCAGCGGTGGCAAGGATCTCTTTCCAGCCTGCTGCTAGCTCAGCAACTCGGTTTTTACCCCTTGCCGCTATCTGAATTGCACGGCCCGTGCCAATAATTTGGTGATCATTTCGCAAAAACGCCGATGAACCGGCTAGCTCTAATTGATCCGACAGAATTATTTTGCGGATTAATACCTTCAAAGCCATGTTTACCTTTGCTCACAGTTCACTGAGATTATGCAAACCAGTAATGCGAGAAATAGATTTCCTCTTTAGTCTTATTAATCAGTTTAGGTCAGGTGATGAAGTGTTAATAAAGGTGGTCGCGGTTTCGCTGCTGGCGATGCCTTTTGCTGCGGTCGGCTTTTCAGGTGAGGGCGACGACTTGGAGCTGGAAACCGATTCCCATGTTCAACAGGTAATACCGCCGGCCATGGTCGACAATCAGGTCGGGACCTTTGATAGCCAACCGGTGGATTTCAGCCAGGTTGAAATCACAACTCTTACCCCTGCGGACAAGTATGTTTCTGCGACAACGCCGCTTATGGTTGGGTTGGTGCTTGGGACCGTTTCGCTGGTGGTCTATACCCTCGTGAGTCAAAGTAACCCCAACACTCGCGATTAGACTAGGGACGTGTCTAAAGCCGACCTTTCTAAATCACCCGAGCAAGTTTCAAAGATGTTCGACGACGTCGCCCACGCCTACGACAAAACCAATGATCTGTTGTCCTTCGGTCAGGCCAAGCTCTGGCGCAAAAAAGTACTTGAAAAAGTTGACCCGCAATCGGGCGAAAAGATTCTTGATATTGCGGCCGGCACTGGCACCAGCTCCATGGCACTAAAGCTTCCGGGGGTAGAAGTTGTAGCAGCAGATTTTTCCAAGGGCATGCTTGCTGAGGGTAAGAAGCGCTATCCGGAGCTTGAGTTCGTCTTCGCAGACGCAATGAAGTTGCCCTTTAAAAACAATGAATTTGACGTTGTCACAATGTCCTTTGGCTTGCGAAACGTGCAAGACCGAGACAAAGCTCTTGGCGAATTTTTGAGAGTTCTGAAGCCGGGCGGTCGATTGGTTATTTGTGAGTTCTCGCATGTGCCGGGGTTGTTGGGCGTCTTCTACCGCGCCTACCTAACCCTCATATTGCCGCTTGTCAGCCGATTGGCTAGCAAAACCCCAGATGCCTACAGCTATCTGTCCGAGTCCATTGTTGCGTGGCCAAAGCAGGCTGAACTGGCCAAGGACATTGCTAAGGCTGGCTTTTCTAAAACTCAATGGAAGAACTTGAGTTTCGGTGTGGTTGCTATTCATTCGGCCATAAGGGAGAAATGAAAATTGCACTGCCCAGCCAACTTAGGTTGGTAACTGACAAAGCGCTGCTTTCTAGCCTCGAATCAGACCTAGTAAAGGTTGAAGAAAGGCTCATTGAGGCCACCGCTCACGCGGAAGTAATGGTCGATTCGATGACTAGTCACTTGGCAAAAGCCGGTGGCAAAAGGATGCGTCCAGTACTGACTCTTCTAACCTCGCACCTGGGAACCCCTGGCGGCGAAGATGTCTTAGATGCCGCCGTGGTCATGGAGATTACTCATTTAGCAACCCTGTATCACGACGATGTTATGGATCAGGCTTCCACAAGAAGAGGCGTCGACACTGCCCACATTGTTTGGGGCAATAACATTGCTATCTTGACCGGGGATTTGTTGTTTGCCCGGGCTTCGAACCTGGTTTCCGGCTTGGGCCGAGAGGCGCTGCAGTTACAGGCAAAGATCTTTGAGCAACTGGTTTTGGGGCAGCTTCACGAAACAATCGGGCCAGTTGACCAAGAAGACCCTGTGGATCACTACATTCAGGTGTTGAGAGACAAGACTGGATCGCTGATCGCGCTTGCAGCTCAGCTTGGCGCAATGCTGTCTGGAGCTGACTCTTCTTTTCAAAAGCCACTTGAGGAATTTGGGCAAAGCATCGGCGTTGCCTTCCAGCTAATAGATGACATCATCGATATTGAATCCACCAAGTCACAAAGCGGCAAAATCTCTGGGACTGACCTGCTCGCCGGAGTCCCAACGCTTCCGGTATTGCTACTTGCCAAGCACGATGACAACGACTCAGTCAAGTTGCTTGCGGATATTTCATCGGGCCTAGATGCAGCTTCGCTTCCTGAGGTTCTTGAGAGGTTACGAGCGCACCCAGTCATGGAAGAATCCAAACTAGAAACTCGGCGTTGGGCGGAAGCGGCGATAGCCGCTATCGCGCCACTTCCGAAGGGCAAAGTTCGAACAGCACTAGAGGCATTTGCATTGGCAGTTGTCGAGCGCAAGGGCTAAGTTACAGAAAAACACAGCTTAGAAAAAATAGTTTAGAAAAGGAACAGTAACGAATGTCAAAGCTAAGGCTCGCAATCATTGGCGCAGGTCCCGCCGGTATTTATGCGGCGGACCTGATCTTGAAGGCCGAGCGTGACTTTGAGGTATCGATCGACCTATTTGATCACCTTCCGGCTCCCTATGGTCTCGTTCGTTACGGAGTTGCTCCGGACCACCCCAGAATTAAGGGCATCATCAATGCTCTTCACGAGGTTCTTGACCGAGGAGACATTCGATTTTTTGGAAATGTCCGTTACGGCCAAGACATAGATCTAGAAGATCTAAAAAAGCATTACAACGCGGTCATATTTGCAACCGGCGCCATCAAGGATGCGCCGCTAGCAATACCTGGCATTGATCTTGATGGCTCCTACGGAGCGGCCGACTTTGTCAATTGGTACGACGCCCATCCGGATGTCGCCAGAAGTTGGCCACTCAACGCCAAAGAGGTTGCAGTAATCGGTAACGGAAACGTTGCCCTTGACGTGGCTCGCATGATGGCTAAGCGGCCAGATGACCTTCTTGCTACAGACATTCCAGATCACGTCTACCAAGGCCTTAGGGACTCGCCAGTGACCGATGTGCACGTCTTTGGTCGACGTGGTCCAGCCCAGGTTAAGTTTTCGCCTTTGGAGTTGCGCGAAGCTCTGCACATCGACGGTGTTCAAGCAATCGTGTATGACGAAGATTTTCAGTATGACCAGGGTTCTCAAGATGCCATTGATAGCAATAACCAGATTCGAGTGATGGTAAAAACCCTTGAGCAGTTGCGCGCAAACCCTCAAGAGCCTCAGGAACGCAGGCTCCACCTGCACTTTTTTGCAAGCCCCGTTGAGGTTGTCGGCCAAGACGGTAAAGTCGCTGGCCTGACCATTGAAAAAACCAAACTTGACGGTTCGGGTGGCGTTGTTGCAACCGGAGAGACAACAAGCTTTCCAATCCAAGCCATTTATCGGGCGGTCGGCTACTTTGGCTCACCCGTTGACAAGATTCCCTTCGATGCTAAATCCGGGGTGATTCCCAACGAGGCCGGTCGGGTGATTGGTGAGGATGACCAGAATCTCCAGGGTGTCTACTGCACCGGTTGGATAAAGCGTGGACCAGTAGGGCTTATCGGCCACACCAAGGCTGACGCCATAGAGACTATTGGGAACGTCCTTCAAGATCGAGATCGCTGGTGGCAACCGGAGCTTGCTGGCGAACACCAGATTATTGAAACTTTAGAGAGTCGAAATATCGACTTTGTGGACTGGGCTAAATGGTTGAAGATTAATTCCAAGGAAAAAGCTATCGGGGAAGCCCTCGGACGCGAGAGAATAAAGCTCTTCGACCGCGAAGAGATACTCAAAATCTCCAAAGGATAGCTAAGTGATACGTCTGCCAGGTGCCAGACTGCGAAAAGCGCAGATCGCCACCTTGGCAACCTTCATCGCCATGGGTCACGCAGCCCTATCCTCCGTGGCCTGGGTGCCGGAATACATTGCTCGGCTGGATGTCTCCTTCGCCACCTGGGGAACCATAATTGGCTTCGGCGTCATCGGTTCGATAACCCCACTTTTGTTCGCGTCGAGATTGATAATGAGGTTTGGCTCTAGGGCGATAATCAGATTTTCAAACTACGGAGCGATGGTTTTCCTGGTCACTCTTGCTTTTAGCAGTGACCCGCTAGTTTGGTTCTTCCTGAACGCCAGCTTTGGTTTCTTCATTTCACTCATGGGTGTGAGCGTAAATGCTTCTGCGGTCATGCTACAAAAGCAGATAAGCATCAACGTCATGGGCAGAATGCACGCCGGCTGGAGCCTGGGCGCTGTGGCAGCGGCCATAAGCGGCGGCCTCGCAACCGTTTATCTCAGCCTCGAAATCTACTTGCTGATTGTCGGTGTGGTGACCCTCATAATCTTTGAGTTCAATCTTCGTTGGTTACTGTCCCCAACTGAGGATGGGCATCTTGAGGAAAAGGCCAACACGGTCAAGCGCAGGATATATCAAATGCCGGCTGAGCTTCGATTACTTGCAGTCGGTCTATTTTTCGGCATTTATCCGGAGGTGGCGATCATCGACTGGGCGGCAGTTTTTGCCAAAGACGTCTTGAATGCAGATGTGGCACTTCGTTCCGTTCCATTCGCGGCCTTCATGACCGGCATGATCATCGGGCGTTTGTCGATGACTCGCTTGGCAAGGGTTTGGCATCCTCACACCATGGCCTCCCGAGGTGCCTTTCTGGCAGCAATTACGCTTTCAATTTCTGCATTGACCGCGGGTCAGTTGGCGTCGTTCAATCCCGAAATTGGCTTGATAGCCACCGGAGCTTTCTGGGGATTAGCTGGCCTTGGGCTCGCTCCGGTTTCGCCTGCTTTTTATTCGGCCGCCGGCCACATCCCAGGAGTATCAACCGCTTGGGCGGTTAGCAGCCTGAGCCTCTTCAACGCAGTAATCTCGATCGTAGCCAAAACTGTAATGGGAGCGCTGTCGGAGGGCGTTGGGTTGTCCTTGGCGTTCTTCTTCCCGATTGTTATGGCAGTCGGGTCCGGGTTTATTGCGGCGAGCGTTGTGAAGCGAGCTCGCCGGAGCGAGCTTGATGCCGCTTACCCTGCCACTGGTCCGATCTCAATTGTCGTTACCGAAGATGGTGCTAGGTAGGCTTGCGGCGTGACTATCTTTCGTTTGACCAATGAACCTAAGACCTATGCCTGGGGATCACTCGAACTGATTCCGGCCCTGAAGCGAATCGATTCAAACGGCCAGCCGCAAGCCGAGATTTGGTTCGGCTCTCATCGCTTAGACCCTTCGGAAGTCGATGATCACATTGGCGGCAACCTGCTGGAGCGAATCGGAGAGCTTCCCTACTTGGTGAAGCTCTTGGCAGCAGCTAAGCCGCTGTCTATTCAAGCTCACCCGTCGAAACAAAGGGCTAAGGAACAACTCGCGGTTGGCGCTCCCGGTTACCAGGACGGTAATCACAAGCCTGAACTAATCGTCGCGGTTTCAGAGTTCAAGGCACTTTGTGGCTTTAGGCCGCTCTTGGAAGTTGCAAAGGACATCAACTCGTTAGCAAACAGCAATGAGATTTTTTCAGGCTGGCTGCAAGCATTTGAAAAAGATGGGCTCAAGGGCGCAACAAAGTGGGCCTTCGATGCAAGCCAAACTGCGGTCAACCAACTTGTCGCGTCGAAAGATTTACTGGATCAAGACCGCGCTCAGCTGATTGCTGAACTTGATTTGGAGTTCCCGAGTGACAACGGGCTGTTGGTTTCGGTTCTGATGAATCAGGTCACCTTGCAGCCGGGTCAGGCGCTATTTTTGCCAGCTGGCAACATTCACAGTTACTTATCCGGCCTCGGAGTGGAAGTCATGGCAGCCAGTGACAATGTGCTGCGTGGAGGGCTAACCAAGAAGCCGGTTGATCTTGATGAGCTCATGCATGTCCTGACCTTCGAGCCCCTTCTAGATCCGCTGGTTCAGACCAGGATGCTGTCACAGGGGGTAGATAATTATCCGGTTCCAGTTGAGGACTTTAGTTTTTATCGAGTCACGCCGAGTAGTGATCGCATGCTGGTTGATTTGGCCCTCAGGGGAACCGCAATTCTGGTTTGTGTGGCCGGTGAAATAACGCTGTCTAATTCGCTGGATGAGTTGATTCAGCTTGCTCCTGGAGAAGCAGCGTTTATGCGGGCGGCTAACTTCTTTTCGATTACCGGAAGCGGAACCGGCTACCTTGCCATGGGTTAGCTAGAACTTTTCTAGCGGTAATTTACAAACTGAAGATCAAGCGGGAAGTCCGCGCCTCGTAGCAGTGCAATTATTTCTTGCAGGTCATCTCTAGATTTGGAGCTAACCCTTAGCTCGTCACCTTGAATTTGAGCTTTGGCGTTTTTAGGTCCCTCGTCGCGAATTAGCTTGGTCATCTTCTTGGCATTTTCTTGATCAATACCAGCCTTGAGGGTGGACTCGATTCGGTATTCCTTGCCCGAAGGGAAGGGTTCACCAGAGTCAAGTGCCTTCATCGAAATCCCACGTTTTATAAGTTTGGTGTGGAGGACATCCAGAACCGCCATTGCCCGTTCTTCGGAGTTCGCCTTAATCAAGATCATTTCTCCGCTCCAAGCAACGCTGGCATCGGTGTTTTTAAAGTCGTAGCGCTGCTCGACTTCCTTTGCTGCTTGATTTAGCGCGTTATCAGCTTCTTGGTGGTCAACTTTGCTTACTACGTCGAATGAGGAATCTGCCATTTGTCTACTCTAACTATGGAGAGCGCTTAGCTGTGGAGCTTCTCACAACTAGCTCGATGGGCCAGTTGGTCATTTCTTCAAAATTCTCTTGGTCTCGAGGGTCATTTGATTCCAAAATGTCAATAAGTGCATCCGCCGCCTTTGCTCCCTGCTTTTGCACTGATTGGTGAACCGTTGATAGTCCATAGAACTCTCCGAGCGGGTGCCCATCGATACCGATAACGCTCACGTCCTGAGGAACTCTCAGGCCCAAGTCCCTGGCAGCCTGGATCGCTCCAAAACCCATCTCATCTGAAGCGCAGAAAATAGCAGTGGGGGCGTTTTGGGGGTTGCCGAGCATTTGCTTGGCAGCGAAGTAGCCACCACCAACTGTGAAATCGCCCTGGGCATCCCACTGCGGATCAAAGCTGAGATTGGCATCCAGCAGTGCTTCACGGTAGCCGGTCTTTCTTAGGTATGGCTGGTGAAAGTCCATCTCGGTAGTTGGTAGGCCGGAGATCATCCCGATCTTGGTGTGACCAAGAGAAATTAAGTGCGAGGTTGCAAGCCTCCCGGCACCTTCGTCATCAATGGCAATTGTTCTGGTGCCAGGAATTGGGCCACCGACACCAATAATGGGCTTTTCTAGTTCGGTGAGCTTGGTTAGTTCTGACTCAGATAGCTTCACGCCAACGGTTAGGACCCCGTCGACCCTCTTTCTCAGAACCAACTCTTCAAAAATGCGGGATCGGTTGTCTTTTCCTCCCGAGAGACTGTAAAGAGTTACGTCATAGCCCCTGTTCACAAGCGCGTTCACGGCACCTTCAAGAACCGTTGAGAAAAACCAACGGTCGACAAAGGGCATTACCACCCCAATGTTCTTCGCTTTGCCGGTTGCCAGCGTGTAGGCGGAGGAGGATGCGACGTATCCAAGCTCTTGAGCTGCCAACAGAACCCGTTCGCGAGCTCTGGCAGAAACGTTCGCCTTGCCGTTTAGTGCCCTAGAAACTGTCGCGGTTGATACGCCAGCGTGCTGAGCGACTTCAATAATGCCTACCATTTCATTTACTGTAAAGGCTTGCAGTCAGTATTCGCTACCTGGGGCGCTATTTTGGTTCGTTCTTTCGAGCTGTTGCAGAACGCTTCTGCAAAGTAGCTAAGTGCTCAAGAGGGTAATTCTCGGACTAAACCTTGACCCAAGCCGTGACATTCGCTGGCAGTTTCCCTAAGTTCAATGGCGCCGAAGTAATTAGCAGCTGTCCCACTGGAAGCTGCGCGGAGTCCTCTCCAAAGTTGTGAGCCACGATTACGTTCTTGTTTTGATAGCTCAGCACGGCATCTGTGCTTGTCCAAGAAAAGAAACCCTCGCCAAGCCCGAGTTCGCTGCGAAGATTCAGGCCCACCTTGTACATCTCAAGGGTTGAATCCGCCCTTGTTTGCTGATCTCTGCTGAGATCAGCAAAGCTTGCCGGCTGCGGTAACCAGGCGGAGTTAGCACTGGTGAAGCCGTTTGTGGTTCCGCCCTTTTTCCAGGGCAGTGGAACCCTAGCTCCGTCCCTGCCAACACGCTGCCCGCTGGTTCTGGCAAATGTAGGGTCCTGTCGATGTTCAGGCGAAATATTTGTGTGTTCTGGTAGCCC
>Ga0209652_1003796_pt1 | contig 10902 bp, 7 predicted proteins | sample SaaInl74LU_5_DNA_FD_184641 | JGI IMG/M metagenome (GOLD analysis project Ga0209652, IMG submission 184641) | Marine microbial communities from expanding oxygen minimum zones in the Saanich Inlet - ESP_74LU_5_DNA (SPAdes) (version 2) | ecosystem: Environmental > Aquatic > Marine > Intertidal zone ...
GACGGCATTCCTCAAAAATATCGCTTGAATCAAGGCTTTATTGAGATCTTGTCACCCGAGGAGCAAACTCTCACCAATGCAAGCGTGGAAACGATTGACGGCAAGACTGTGATGAAGTTCACGAAGCCCTTGGTTGAGCCCAATCAAATTCCCATCACTCCGGGAGAGAACAAGATGCTTTGGGCCCACGGAGGAGCGAGTACTACTATTGGATACCACAGCACAAACAGGTCTCCATTTTCTCTCAATCTTAACTTCGATGGATCATCAGCACCAGAACCTCCACCAGCTGTTGAACCTCCCTCCCTCAAGGTTGGTGATGAGATTTGTACCACCGGCTTCATCATGGATACCTTCTGTATTGATCGGGGAACTCTGTTGGATGCTCCCTCCGTTGTCACGTTGCAAAATCCTGATCTGCATTCCTATCATTGCCTTTTGGATGTGGGCGCATGCATTAACTCTGGATATCAAGTCCTCGGTGAGAAAGATCCCAGCACAGGCGAGTACTGCCTTGGATATCGCCTGGAAGAGACAGATAAAGTCGTTGCCGCTGGGAGAGCGCATGGGACGCCCAAGTCCCATCCCGATTTCTTTAAGTGTACAACATGCAAGGGACCGGATGATAATCCAATTGCAGGATATCGCGCCACGGTGAAGGGAACAATCAAAAGTCTTGGAGATGGATCACAGAGTGTTTCAGGACAGCCTCTATTGACAAACATTCAAATGTTGGATGCAAGTGAGGAGTGTGCCACTCCCGCTCCACAGACGGTGTGTTTGGGGTCTCCTGATGGAGCCGCTCCTGCTCCTGGTACTCCATCAGCCGGGGAAAAAGCTCCAACTGTCGATTGCTCTAGTGTTACCTGTGAGACGGAGTTGACTGAAGGGTACACGCTCAGGCACAAGTTGAACAATCCAGCTGAGCCGGATGGTACAATAAGAGTGGAATTGATTTATGAGGGAGATGCTTGGTTGGGTATTGCATTTAGTGAGGATGAAAGGATGGGAGGTTCTGATGGTATTCTGTAAGTATCAAATTGTGGATGTTTTGGTTAGAAGTGTGTCTGCTTATCACTCTCTAAACTCACTGACATGTCTTATTCTCAACACTAATATTATACAGCGGGTCACCGGACGGCATTCCTCAAAAATATCGCTTGAATCAAGGCTTTATTGAGATCATGCCGCCTGATGAGCAAACACTCACCGACGCAACCATGGAAACGACTGAAGATGGAAAGACTGTAATGAGGTTCACGAAGCTCTTGGTTGAACCAAACCACATTGACGTTACCGCGGGAGTGAACAACATGCTTTGGGCTAACGGGGGAGATAGCACTACCATTGGATACCACAACAAGAACAGGGCCGCGATTCAAATTAACCTTGCAAGTGGGGCAGCAGATACAGTCAGTGCTCCGAATATGGGCGCTTGGCTTGCTCATGGTATTTGCGCATTCGTTGCCTGGGGTATGCTTGCTCCGTCTGCAGTCAATGCGGCAATTTATCGTTCTTTGTTCAAAGGCCCACTCTGGTTCAAAATCCACCAATTTACCAATGCTTCAGCCTATGCTCTCACTGTTATCGCATTCGCTATTGCGGTCGCTTTCATAAGCAAGGAAGGGAACCCTCACTGGTTCTCCAGCCATGCCAAAATGGGCTTGTCAATGTTTATCATTGCAAGTGTGCAAGTCTTGTGGGGTGCGGCTCGTCCACATTTACCTGGCCCAGATTCCGGTGATGAAAAGACGACTATTCGTAAGGTGTGGGAGATCAAACATCGTTTGACTGGAACTGTTTTGTTGGCATGCGGGTTTTGGCAAATGTCTGCGGGCATCAAGTTGTTCGCAGGGAAGTACAATGGTGTTGGAAGTGTGCAGGAACAAGGCGTGACTATCGCATACTGGATTTGGATTGGAGCTGAGGTTGCACTTCTTTTGATTGGAGGAGTGTATTTTAAGCTTCTTAGGAAGCCCGTCGAAGATGATGGTGGAAATGATGCTAATCCACCCACCCAGGAGAAGGAGGATGATGCAGTCTGAAACCTTCGTAGAAGCAAGTGCTGTTGACTGATGGTGTATGAGGTTGTACGTTCTTTGTTTGTGTGAGAAAAGTTAAACAATTTAGGAGAGAAATAAATAAGTAATTATGGAACAACTTTACTAATTCGTGTAATATCTATTTCTAAGTATATTGCATCATCTTATCCCACCTACTTGAGAGGGTACAGTGAAACCGCATCTAATACAATATTCCACACAATGATTGTTGGAAGCATGAGCACGGTGCCCGCGGTAACGTTGGCTGCTAGGTCTTTCTCTCCAACATTGTATTGATGGCCTAGAGAGAACGATGCCATACTAATCGGCAAAGACGCTATCAGTATAGCAGCTCTACCCGCCTCATCATTCAGCTTCATGCACTTTGCTAGGCCCACCATAAGTAGAGGGATAGCAATGAGCTTGAATACCATGAAGATGCAGAGTTTGCTTACATGAATCCTCTGGCTGCTTGACAGGTAGTGTTGACTGTGCATCCATGAGCCCATTGCAAGCAATGACAATGGACTGACACACTCGCCTAGCCAGCCAAGCGTGTCACCGATCCACTCTAGACCAGCTATACAAGTATCTGACGGGCATCTCAGATATTTCCCAGCTGTTGACAGACTGAGAACAAATCCGACGAAGAGAGCAATGAGAATTGGGTTGGTTGACAATCGTTTGAATATGTCGAGCCAAACGGCTGCTTGGGATAGGTGCTCAAAGTTCACGAGCGAATACCATCTTCGTTGGTCGTCGGATGGCACTTCTTCAGAGTGATGAGTGTTCTCTTCAGAGGTCTCTTCGACATCTACTGTGATCATGGTACTATGTTTCATTGGAGTAGGCACGATTGGCTGGGCAGTATGAAGGACTTCACTGGTCCATCGCTGTTCTATGACATTGTATTCAAAGAATATGAGTTGTAGAGGAAGCTGAAATATAAAAGACGAAACTCCAGCCATCAACCCATATAGCATGCCTAGGCTGGGTTTGCCAAAGATAGCACTGCAAATCGGCACGCCGAGGATAACAGTGCTAATCCATGTGAATGATAGCCACAGCACAGCTACATCGCCAAGGCCATTGATAGGTTTCTTTGCTTTCCAGTTCAAGCATAGAACTGTGCAGAATGCAATGACAAGAGCAATCGCTCGAAGTACAAGAACTGAAAAAGCATGAGTACATGGACATGCATGAGTCAAAATTCAAAATACGTCAACTATTCCTGTCATTCATTTTACTTACATGCCACGATAAATGCCCATATGTTTCTCTCAGTATAGAAGTCGATTCCTATTCCGACCCCTTTGAGGATCAAGCTTGGAAGAAGGATCTTAAATACGAGTTGTACAGCTTGTGGTACGAAAAGAGCAGACGGTATGATGCCAAAGACCTCGCTGCAATAGCCGATGAGGATTGTTACTATGATTTGAATTAGTTTGTTCAGGACTGGAAGATATGCCCACGTCATGAGATGATGATGATGTTATGTTTAAGGTGTTTGCGTTGAAAGTTAGAAATTTATGCGCGTTCTTTTGCTTTCTCTACAAACCAGCTTGCACGGAGCTTTGCTCTTGGAAGAAGAATGAGAAGCGTGGCAAATCAGAGTTCGAGTTCTTCACATTAAAGTTCTGAGGTTCTGAGACGAGTTCGCATCGCATTGTCACGAGGCGAAGAAGAAGTTCTACACGGAAGAAGAAGTTTCTATTTGCCCAGACTCTCGACGTCGCCTAATAACTCTCTAGATATTACTGTTCTCTCGGTAGTGTGTAGCATGAAGTGATGATCATTAGATATTGTAGATAATTTATTTCGCCCGTAATGGAGGCTAACCTGGCGTACTATAAGATTTCCGTTATCTCTCTAGATATTACTGCTGATATCCGATTATCTTACTTCGTTACAGTGATGTTCGAGTAAGGCTCTTGATAAGTCCAGCATCATCTAAAGCGATGTCAAAATGATGAAGTGTATCATCAGCGCCGAGTACGTCCGTCCCATCTACATGCATCAGTCGATGGCGCTTGATTTCTTGTCCACATTTCTTGTCCACCTTTGGTAGCTTATCCTTGATCAAACACTTTATGGATTCTTGACCACACGCCGCTCCAAAAGCAGGTGTATTTGTGTCCCAGATGCAATCTTCAGTGCAAAGTCTAGCTGCTCCTTCATGATCACGTAAATCAACAGCACCCAAGAATTGAGATAACTTCTCTCGTGGAGATCCACGTGCTGCATAGGTTGTATGCAGCAGCCTTTCAGACGTTTCAGACAGAGGAGAGCCAAGAAAGTTGTCATATAGTTGTTGCACCTCTTTATTTTCATGACTCTTCCTGATAGTTGACGATGAATCGATATTATAAATGCCCTTCATCCTCTTCTTCAGAATATCTTTGTCGTCAGATTTAGGTTCTCCTCCTCCGCCAAGACACCCTCCAGGGCAAGTCATTACTTCAATCATTAGAAACTTCTCCTTCCACTCATCATTGCTGAGCAAGTCAATAGCAGATCCAATCGAGCTGACTGCGGCTACCGATCCAAGTCCCTCGATTGTTGCAACTTTGACTCCTCGCTCAACTCCTCGAATCCCCTCATGCTCGATGGGACCATCTAACCCAAGTGCGTCCGCTGCAGTCCGAAGTGCTGCTTCCAAGACACCCCCGCTAGCTCCAAAAATAGCGGCAGCACCGCTAGAATCACCCATTGGACTATCGTATTCACCGTCATTACTCAATGAGGCAAAGGGAATGTTCCTGTGACGTATCATCTTCGCAAGCTCTCGTGTAGTAATTACAGCATCGATGTCCCCTCTGTTACCTGGACGAACAGCTTCATCCTTCTTTGCAGTGCATGGCATAATAGATACGATGAAAGGTTCTTCCTCCGTTTCTTCAGCGATCACTTTTGCAAGAGGGCCATTTCTTGCCATGGCTCCATGCATCTGCTGTGGACTTTTGGTGGTAGACAAGTGAGGGATAAGGTCAGGGCGGTGTATCTCAACGTAGTTAATCCAACCTGGGCAGCATGAAGTAAACAGAGGCAGAGCTCCTTCTCGTTTGCCTTGCACTCTTTGCAACAGCTCGTTTGCCTCCTCCATTATTGTGAGGTCGGCGCTAAAGTTTGTGTCCGTGACATAATCAAACCCAAGTTGTCTCAAGGCATTTATCATCCGTCCCGTTGAAATCGAGCCAGGCTCCAGCCCAAACTCTTCAGAGATTGCCACTCTTGTTGCAGGGGCTGTCTGGACAATTGTCTTCCTTTTTCGGTCATCCAGCACCTCCAGGACACGATGCCAATCCGGTCTCTCAATAAGTGCACCTACGGGACAACGGAGAGTACACTGTCCACAAGATATGCACCCCGTCTCAGCGAGGGGCTTGTCAAATGCAGTTATGGGCATCATACCCGATCCTCTCTCGGCAAACCCGATAGCATTAATCTTTTGAGCAGCACATGCCTCGACGCAAAGGCCGCATTCAATACACTTGTCCATATCTCGAAAGATCGATGGTGAGGTATGATCGTGTAGCAAATGCTCTGGATGTTCGGGAGATCCTCGTACTTTCTTGGCAGAGGCAGGCCACATATCTTGCACTTGTTCTTCTTGTACTAAACTTTGAAGCTTGCATTGTCCGGCGACCTCACATCTGATACAATCATTAGGGTGACGATTTAACAAGAATTGTAAATCACGACGACGAAATGACTTGAGCTCCTCACTATTCGTCGTAATATCTTGCCCTTCTTGTGCGATAGTACGACATGCTGGTAGAGGCTTTTGAGACCCTTTCACATCCACTAAACACATACGACATACTGCTCTTGGCTCGAACTCGGGATGATAACATAAAGTGGGGACATGAGAGCCGCTCTTGTTGATTGCGTCAAGGAGTGTTGCCCCCTTGTCTACCTGGACGCTTCGGCCGTCTACACGCAAGTTTACGAGGGCATTGGCAATAGCGGCTGGGGCTTGTTGTGCGATTACCTTGGTCATTTGGATTGCAGCGCTCTTTATTGCTGGAATTCTGATTCTGTTCATTGTTGTTCTTCTTTCTCTTTCTATTTAATTGTTGAAATAATGTCTTGTTGGAATGATGTTCATGTTGTTGTGCTTTTGTGCATCGTTTGCTGAGACCAACCTCAGGGAAGTCAAATGGAGCTCGCTTCTCATCTCTTCATCTCATAACCAACTCTTGGAAAGGACCCACAACATCAAAGGAGCTCGCTTCTCATGGATCTACCATCAAGACTTCCCTCCGACACAGCGTGGGCAGAGTACGTGGGCCAAAGTCATGAATCTCCCGCTCTTGAAAAAGAGGTTCCAGATTCCATCCATCGAATGCAATGACCGATGCATGGCCGCTTGCTGGTGGCCAACCTCGTCCATTGCTTCAATCGTTTTTCTGTTGACCACCACTCATCATTAAGTCAAATTACCGATCGATTCCGACGACGTTAACAACACCGAAAAATGCAGTGCATTCTCATCGGAACTCCATCTCCCTCTCCCGACGCAGACGAGACGCTCTGGGGCCTCGTCACTCAGCACATTACACACATAAACAACGAGAACGCCATAACATGGGTCAATTCCTCCACTGCCACCGATAAAGAACAAGAAGGGCAGAGAACTCTGCTTCTTTGTGCAATATCCGATGCATCTAATACTGACGATATTGTAAATGCTGTGTCGACAGTTGTGGAGTGTGATGCAGAAGTGTGGGCAACTGCTCCGGCTATACTGCCATTGCGGCCTATGGATGGTTATGATCGTTATATTAGATACAGCAACAATAATAATGAAACAACCGAAGCACCACTGCAGGAGAGTTGGGCAGAGCAAACAATGAAGGAACACGGTCTCTTCTTCCAAAATGCACTCATGGACAAATCCACAGTAGAGGAGTTACGAGAGGAAATCATGACTGAAATTGAATTGACAGAACGTTTGATACGTCTCCACCATCCAGAAATCAATATTGGTACAGATTTCATTAGTTTTAAAGAGATTGGTTCTCGTGGTAATGAGAGGTTTGACTTGCTGTTGCAACAACAACCTTCTTGCTCCAAGGTAAGGGACATCATTGAGAGCAGGGTAGTACAACGTATCATACCAGTGGTAGAGTCTATACTGAAAAGTAACGAAGTAGACTTTGATCTGTCAGTAGTCTATTCGAAACCAGGTGCACCTGATCAAGGATGGCATGCCGACGGCGATCACCAAAAGGGCGCGGATGATATTCGATGGAACATCAGTATGGATGGATGGAAGAATCATTTAGCCGACGCATATGCACTCTGCGTATTCATACCACTGATTGACTTGGATGATGAGACTGGATATACTCAATTTTGGCCAGCATCACATCAAAGTAGAGGACTTGCTGGATTTGGTCCCGTGGCTGAGATTACCGAGTCGGTGTGGAATGGCAAGTGTAATGCTGGGGATGCAATTTGGTATGATTATCGTACGATGCATAGGGGAATGCAGAATTGTAGTAGAAAGCTACGTCCTGTTCTTCAGATACTCTTCAAGAGGAAATGGTATTCGGAAACGAGGAATTATGGTACTGTTGGAATCACGGATGTGAAACGAGATACTTCTTCGGAGTGTAGACAAACTGCGACTGGTGCTGCGTGAAACTCGACAAATTCAAATGCATTTTTGGCTACTACTACTAATAATAATGATGTTCTAATGACTAAGTATATTTGGCACAACTGCACCTCTGAACTCTTCTCCACAGCTCAGAGTACCGACCGTGTATGTATTATGATGCGAAGCTACTATTAAAAGATATCCAATTTGACTTGTTATCACAAGATATGGATCTCAATTGGCTCTTTTCTACCCAAAACCATTTTCAGCCTTTTTCCGGCCAAACCATTTTCGTTTGTGTGCTCGAACCATGACGACTCCATCCCCACCACCATCAAACGGCCATGAAGGAGGAAGTAAACCGACAACAACAATGACCGATGATGATTCTTCATCTACTATACGACTAACTCTTCAGGTGGATAACACATCGGCCTTACCAATTTTTCTTCAAGGACGGGTGAGTAACGAAGAAATGGAAGTGACGAAGAATAATTCAGAAAACATAACACATTTCTGCTGCGGATATTTAGGGTGCCTTGCCTTGTGTCTCTCATCAGTTGTAGGACTGATCTTTAGTGATGGTCTCTGCAAGTGTATATTATGGTCTTCTTTCTGATTAGTCAATTCGTAAAGGAAACTACTTGCAACGTTCTTTGCAATAAATCACTCACATCTTGTGTGTCTTTCCGTTTTCACTACTTGAAAATACACCGCTGACGTACATATATTGCATACAATCAACGTATTCATCTGCAGACTGTCGCAATACGAGGTGGTCAATTGGATCGCTACACCCTCGATGCGTAAGTCACCCTTTTTTCTTGGGCCCTCCACACACATCATGAATACAACATTCCAACCTTTTTCTCTCTGACACGTCCTCCTCCTTTTCTCTTTTTCACATATTATATTACAGAAAAGAACCAATCCAACGACAGCAGATTCACTCTCAACTTGAACAAGCCCGTCGTCTCCGCACCTCTCTTGAAGATGCCGCCTCCAAAGTGGAAGCACTCTCATCATCATCATCATCATCATCCACTAGTTCCAAAAAATCACTATATGCACAAGCAATGAACATCCTACAATCATCATTACCCCAAATCCATCAACTAGAAAAGCTAACAAATGCTCTCGAGGAGGGGGGAGGGTATACCACCACCAATTTGCATGGGAATGAGAGTGAAACCACTAGGAAACAACAACGTCGGGAGCTTGATATGGAGAAGGAACGAGACAGGGAGCAACAGATTATTAGAAAACATTTACGAGAGTTTGTGAGGGAGAGTAATCCCATGGCAAAGATTGATCATGAGGAGATGGAGGAGGATGATGTGGATTCGTTGGTGGATGGAATGAATATCAAATTATTGGAAGGTACTGGTATGATGAAGGGAACAACAAGGTCACCCAACGAAGAGATTTTGAATGTTTCACCAAGCAGCAGCGGGAGAGCTGCTGCACTCCCAACAACAACGACAACAGCAACGATGAATAATAAACCATCCAAACGAAAATCATCCTCTCACTCTTTGGAAGACCAAACGAGAAAGAAAAGTAAACCCGATTTGAAGCGTAGCAAGAGTAATGACTCATCATCTCGTCGGGACGATGGACGCCGTAGTAAAGTCGTCCAAGATGGAAAGAAGAACAAACGAAGTGATAAACAGTTTGCTTCTAAAAAAGATCCTCCACAAGATGTACCACCCAGTTCTTCTTCAATGTCTAGACCACCTTCTTCCATGTCAAATGTCAGTATCAAGGACAATCGAACAACTACTTTGACCAAAAAGTCATCACCACCCGCAGCAGCAGTAGCAAAGAAATTGCCCAAACCACGTGCTACAAAGAAGTGTCACGAATGCAGAAAGTCTACGAATAGACATCGAGTGTGCAACTTTTGGAAACTATCCGGATTTACAGGTGCCAAATGTGGCAAAGTATTTTGCATTGATTGTCTCACATCCAAATATTCCGTAGGAGATGATGTCCGTGGTGACCCATCGACACCCAATGGTAATGACATTGAGGAGATTATGAGGAATTCAAACCTGGATTCAGAATGGCATTGTCCGAGTTGTTTAGGTGTTTGTCAGTGCCATGTCTGTGTTGCTCAGAGGAAGAGGGAGGAGGAGAGGGAAAAGAATCGTGGAGATGGTGAGAGGAAGTCGCAGCGGAGGGCTACAGCTCATTCTTCTTACTACAATTTCTTTTAGAGGGAGTATAGTCTCCTTTATTGAAGTGAGTGTTGATGTTCCTTTCTGAGATGTTAAAATAGATCATGTAGTTGTAGCAGGTTCATATCGTTTATACACCTAAACCCCTTGCCCTTAAACTTGAGCTGCGTTGTCGGTCTAATACTCAATGCCGTTGCTTGGCACGCACTGTTTTCTGTTAGTGTTCATGACATCTCTTGCCTTGTTGGATTAGCAATCCTACTGTCTGTGGTAGCAAGTTCGTTCTTTGCACAGTTGCCGCCTGCCTATTGTGTGGAGTGGTATCGATCTTTTGTGCTTAACTGGAAAAGTAGAAGAATTGTTGCCTCTTGGATTACTGTAATGAGGGGAGGTAGATGGATGTACAAGAATTTGGTGCTGCCTTACTACTGATTGATTAATCTGTCATAACTGCTTTCATCATACTCCCTTAAATGCGTTCATCTTTCAAGCGGGGGACTTAGATCTCATCGGTTAGTTAGACTCAAGTTGGGGACGGGGAATACTATGCATTATTGAGATACTGTCCCAACATTTCATATTCCTTGCTTGTAATCCTGTCAAGGATGACTTCGTCTGCTCTTGAAAGATCCACACTCCTAGTGTAATTATGAGTCTTGATCATTTGACAGTCATCATCCGTGATCGACATGTTTGCACTTTTCGACACAACAGATTTCAAGGAACAAAGTGCATTTGGACCACCGATTGTTGTCACAACAGTCCACATGGAAGGTGGCACATCTTTGAAGCAGCCCAAATGTTGCGGCAGGAAATGACTATTTAGCAAGTCCTCTCTCCCCTGCCCATGTATTTGAGAAAGCACTGTTAAATAATCTGACAAGTCCAAGCAGGGAAACCCTTTGTCAGTTCGTGCAGTAATATTACTACTTGGACCAGCCAACTTCAATAATTGAGGAACCATACCCCTGTGCTGATTAATCTCTTTGCCTGTATCACATGTCACTTTACTTTTCCACGCCGACATGATGCGTTCCTTTGGATCACGAATCAATGCAAATGAATCTTGATCCTT
>Ga0209652_1003797_pt1 | contig 10902 bp, 14 predicted proteins | sample SaaInl74LU_5_DNA_FD_184641 | JGI IMG/M metagenome (GOLD analysis project Ga0209652, IMG submission 184641) | Marine microbial communities from expanding oxygen minimum zones in the Saanich Inlet - ESP_74LU_5_DNA (SPAdes) (version 2) | ecosystem: Environmental > Aquatic > Marine > Intertidal zone...
GTAGGCGTCGTTCGCAACTTCTTCTCGCAGTTCGGCCCGGTCGTCGAGGTGCTGGTGATGCGCGACCCGCACAACCACCAGTCGCGCGGGTTCGGATTCATCACGTTTCAGCGCGAGGACAGCGCGGGCGTCGTGTTGCAGAACCGGTACCACGACATGCTCGGCAAGCGCGTCGAGGTCAAGTCCGCGGTCCCCAGAGGCCAGGCGCCTCCCCCCCAAAGAGGCCCCCCGCGCTCGTCGCAGGGCTACGGCTACGGCCAACCAAGAGGCGGGCACGGCCCCGGCGGCGGCGGCGGGTACGGCTACGGCGGCGGCTACGGCGGCGCGCCCGGGTACGCCGCGCAAAACGACAACCCCTGGGGTTCGAACCCGGGGTTCAACGGCGGCGGCCCCGGCGGCCCCGGCGGCAACCCTAACGGCCGCCCCGGCATGTCCGCCGGCGGATACGGCGGCGACAAGCTCGGCGGCGCCGGCGGCGCCGGCGACGCCGCGCACGGCTGGACCGAGCACACCGCCCCCGAGGGGTACGTGTATTACTACAACGCGCGATCCGGGGTGAGCCAGTGGGAACGGCCGATGGAGCTGGATTTCCCCATGTCCTCGAACTAGACCTAGTCGGGCGTAGTCTCTGGCGTAGTCGGGGCGTAGTCGGGGCGTGGTCCGTACCACCCGTGAACCCGAAAAGTAGCCGCCCAAAGAGTAGGCAACTGTAGCTAGCAGCGAGACGAGAGCGCGGAACGAAACACGCTCTCGAGATAAACGACACGCCGCGGCGGCGCGCGGGTAACGCGTAGACCAGTCAAGTAGCGAGCATAGGCGAGGCTCGCGCGCCGCCGCGGACGATGGTAGTTGTTAGTCAATCTTTCGTACGTTTTAAGCAAGAAAATGTGATCAAACACGACGGCGCGGCGCGGCGGCTGTTTAAACACGCGCCACGCGTCCTGGAACGCGCGCGGCGAACGTTGTTTACTGGGAGAATTGAACGAAATTCACCCCGCGGCAGTCTGCGGCACACGCCCGCGAAGCGCTTCGCGGGAAACGAACGCGCGCGGCCGCCGCGTTCTCTTCGTCGACGCGCGCGTCGAGCCCACGTTTCGTTCGCGAACGCACGCGGACGATGGCGAGATACGAGCAGCTCGTCGCTGACGACGAGATCGCAGCTCGTGACGCGGCGCACGTCGACATCGTCGCTCAGCAGGAGCGGGCGAAGAAGCGTAAACTCTTCAGAGAGAAGATCGAACGACTTCTGTGGGTGTTGGTGTCTGCTTTCCTGGTGTGGTTCGGGGACGGCACCAGTAACCTGGGGCAGATCATGCTCCAGCGAGCCGACGACACGAGGTGCGCGTCTTAACATCTCGATCGGCACGAATTGAGACAGCTGGAGCTTTTCGGCATCGTCGGCGTCGCCCCGTTTGTCCGTGAACGGCCCGCCGCCGTCGCCGCCGCCGCCGCCGCCGCCGCCGCCGCCGCTGACCCTCCCCTTTCACAAACGCTCGTCTCGCAGGCTCTGGTTCATCGTCGCGTTCGGGTCGTTGACCGTGAACATTTGCGTGCTCGTGTACTTGATCGCGCGCCACAACTTCCACAGGAGGGGCTCGAAGTGGGAAACGGAAGCTGCGTGGACGCTTCCCGTGTCGTCGCTCTTCGGCATCGCGTCGTTTTGCGGGTTTGGCGTGTTGCTCTGGCCCATCTATGGCTGGGGAACGCCCATCGTCGAGGCGGTGCTGTGCATGGGGTTCCTGATGTTCACGTACTTCATGCCGAGCACGAGCACGCTGGCGCACAAGCGCGACTGACGGAAAAAGCGACGCCGACGCGGGACGCTCCGCGCGCGGCGCGGAGGAGCGCGTCGTGCATCAGCGCTCCCGATGACTCGCAGCGCGGTGCGCGGAGAATCGGTTTCGTCTTCGAACGTCTGAAAAAATGTATTACATCATCACCACGTGAATTCCCCGTTGGCTTTGCCAAAGAGCACGTCCTTGTCGTTCAGAGTCATGACGCCTCCCTTCAGCGAACACTTCCACTTGTTCTTCGAGTGCGACACCTTATCGAACTGCGCGAGGATCAAGTTCCCGGTGCTCACGTCCACACCTTGCGCGCCGTGCAAGGCGTCGTCGTCGTCGCTGTCGGAACTCAAAGTCTCGCCCTTCTCCGCAGGGGCCGCCTCGGCGGCGGGGCCGGGTTTTCCGTCGCCGACGCCGTCGACTTTGTCATCCTTCGCCGCGGCGTCGCCGGCGGCGGGCTCGGAGGGTTTCGGGTCCTGCTTCTCCACCTCGGGCGCGGCGGTCGCGTCCGCGTCGTCCATCTCCCCCGCCTTTCGCTTGACGCCTTTCTGCTCCGCCGGCTCGGCCGGCTCGGCCGGCGGAACGCGCGGCGCCGCCTCTTCTCCCTCCTCCTTCTTGGGTTCCACGCGGTTCGCATCCAGAGCCCCGCTGCTCATCAGCTTGTGCTCCCAGAGCTGCGCGCCGAGAGAGGGAAACGAAGGTCAGGAACGTTCGGGGACGCGTCTCGAGCGCGCGGAGCGTGTGGGCGTCGACGTACCGTGGCCAGCGTCGCTAACGCTTTCTCATCGAGCTGCTCGGTGCTGAAGTCCGCCTGCGGAGGAGCGACGATTTCGGGGTCAGCGAGGGTTGCGCGAAATGGACGCGCGAGCGCGGGGAGAGGCTGATGAGACGCACCCTGACGCCGTCGACCACGTTTCTGATCACGTGGAGGTACACCGACGCGATGTCCATCGGCCCGGATGTCCCGACTCCGAGGACAGAGAACACAACCTGCGCCGTCGGATCTGAGGGGCGGGAAAGCGTCGCTCGAGAACCCTTTGAGTGCAGTGTACTTCCCTAAATTTGGCGTGAGTTTATCGGGTTCACCAACGCCGTGGAGACGGCACATCAACCATGCGAGGCCCCGCCCGTAGCGTCGGTCGGTCGTCGGGGGTATCGTCGCGCTGGCATGGCACATCGCTCGTGGTCAGTGCGCTTCTAGTGTTGCTCTTGGTGCCGGTCCAGTTCGCACACGCACAGCTGGTCGGTCGATACGTTCGGCTGATCCTGGACGTCGTACCTCCATTTCTCTGAGATGATTGTTTGGAAACTAGGCGACCTTGACACGAACTTGGCGCTCCTAAAACCCGTCACCTCCAGTTACGAAGGGTGGGGTGCTACCTCCGCTGGTTTGGTGGATAACGATGTGAGGACGTATTGTCACACCAACAACGGGGGATGGGTGATGGTTGACCTGGGCGAGGAGAAGGAAATCGGAGGTATCTTTCTGTACTCGAACTTGGGTCATTACAACCGAGCCATCGGATTATACGTCAAGATTCTGGACGCGTCGCAGAACGTGGTGCTCACCACGACAAGCATGACGGACGGGCAAAGGGGGTACATGCTAGACTTTACGAGCGGTTTCACCGCTCCGAACGACACGAACCAATGGCGCGGTCTCGATCAAGAATACGCCGTGGGCGACGCGCTGGTTGGCTGGCAACAGTTCGTCGTCTACCCCAAATGCGACTGCTGCGAAGCGATGAAAAAAATTGGGCTACACACGGGATCAAGCTGCGTAGTAGTAGAATGAATTGCCCGTGGTACTCTCCCACATAAGTAACCCGAGGATTTTCACTCACGCGTCGCGCTCGCGCTTGATTCAGAGACGAGACTTCGAGACCTGGTGCGCATGATACTCCGAAACGACGTAAATTACAAACTACTCAAAACCTCGCTACCCTGCGAAAGAGCTCTCCACTATTTTCCTTTCGAAAACCCCAGTGAGCTGCCCGCACGCGGCGTCCGCTTCGAGGCCGCGCGTTCGGCGCACGGTGTGCGTGATTCCGCGCTCCGCAGTGAGCGCGTCCGAGAACCGTTTCACCGCGCCGGCGCTCGGCCTTTTGTGAGACGGTGCGTCCGCCACCGGGTTCCACGGAAGCAAATTCACGTGACACCCCCTGCCCACTTTCTGTCGCAGAATTTTCGCCGCGAACATGGAGAGACGGCAGTGCTTGAGCTCCTTGATCTTGAGTTCCTCGAGGTCACCGGACTCGGCGAGGCCGAGGGGGTCGAAGCGGCCACCGGGGGACACGTCGCCGACGGTGAGTTCTTCGCGTACGACGGTTTTTGATGAAAAAAAAAAAGCTCACTTCACTGTCTGTCTACAAATGTAAGACTCGCGTCTCGTCCCCCTGGCTACTCCGCGTCGTCCTTCTTCTTGGGCTGCGCCCACGACGCGGTCATGCCCCCCGCGGTGGGCGCCGCCCACGAGCCGAGCGGTGCGGCGGCGCGGTAGCCCGCGTACTTCGCGGCGGCTCCGTACCCGGCGCCGGCGGGCGCCGGCGCGCGGCGCGCGTGCTCCTCCTGCGCCCTGGAGGCCTCCTGCTTCCTCTTCCTGGTCTGGAACTCGTGCGAGGGCTCATACTTGGGCAGGTCCCCGGGCTTGCACGGCAGGGGCTCCTCCCAGAAGTAGTCAGAGTCGAGCGCGTCGCGCGCGGTGACCCGCTTCTCGGGGTCCAGCGTCAGGAAGCGCTCCACCAGGTCGCGCGCGCTCGGCGGCGCGCGGCGGAACACCTCCTGCACGCGCCGCGGGTACGTTTTTTTGGTCGGCAGGATGGTCTTCGCCCAGGGGAGCGAGGCGATCCCCGGCCAGTCCTCCTCCGTGGGCGTGCCGCACAGCTTGAAGATCAAGTCCAGCTGCTCGGTCTCGGACTTGCCCTGCGCGAAACAGAAGAGGAAGAGGAGAGGAAGCGCGGTGAGTCGACGGCTTCGCGGGTCGGTTTGTTTGTCATCGCGCCGCGACTCTCGGAGCGCTTCGCTCCGAAGGAACCCGAAAAGACGATCGCGTGTCGGGCGAGACGCGCACCTGCAGGATGGGCTTTCCCAGGAGCAGTTCCGCGAAGATGCACCCCGCGGACCACGTGTCCACGGCGGGGCCGTACGCCTGCGTGCCGAGAAGCAGCTCGGGCGGGCGGTACCAGAGCGTGATGACTCTGTTGGTCAGCGCGCGCGAGTTTTCGAGCGCGCACGAGCGCGCGAGCCCGAAGTCCGCGAGCTTCAGCACGCCGTTGTTGTCGATGAGCAGGTTCGCGCCCTTGATGTCGCGATGCAGGATGTTATTCAAGTGGCAGTAGTTCAAGCCGGTCAAGAGCTGTTGCATGTAGCATTTTATTTGAGGGATCGAGAATTTGATGCCCTCGCGTCCCGCGAGGCCGGTCAGGTCGTGATCCATGTACTCGAACACCATGTAGATGCTGCTCTTGTTCTTCGACGTCACGATCTCTTTCATGTTGATCACGTTGTCGTGATTCAACGACTTCAGGATCTTGATCTCGCGTATGGCGGTGATGGGAAAGCCCTCGCGTTCGCCCTCGAGCTTCACCTTCTTCAACGCGACGAGGCTGGAATCGTCTCGGCTGCGAGCCATGAACACCTCACCGTACGTTCCCTCACCGACTTGCTCGATCTTCTCGTACGCCTCCACCGACCGCGCGCTGTAAGACCGCATCGCTCCGATGCGTTCGAGGGGTTGCGGCACAGCCCCCCTTGAAGCGCCCACGCGCCCGCAGAAATATAAAGCACGCCTCAACCGGCTCTGTATTCACGAGCCCGCGGGTTTCGCGCCTCCGGTTTTTGCACTCGCGTCGGGCTCGGTGGGATCACTTCACGGGCGGCAGCCCACATGTCGTACATCCCCTTGAGGGACGATAACCTCCACACCAGAGAGGTGTGGGAGGGTAACCTCGATGAGGAACTAGCGATCATCCGTGGCATAATCGAGGACTACCCTTATGTGGCCATGGACACTGAATTTCCCGGGGTGGTGCGTCCCTCGATCCCAGTCGTATCCGACTCCGCGAACGGCTCAGGAGGACCTCGCTGACCCAGATACCCCGCGCGCTCCTCACCACGACTCCGCAGGTGGCACGACCAGTGGGGAACTACAAGCTCCAGTCTGAATTTCAGTACCAGAGCCTGAGGTACGCGTCGCCCCCCCGGTTTCCCGGTTTCTTCCCGCCCTCGCCGAGATCGCGCGCTGACGTTTTGCCCGAAATTCCGACTCACCGCAGGTGCAACGTGGACATGCTGAAGCTGATTCAGCTGGGTTTGACGCTGACGGACGGGGAGGGCAACTTGCCCATGATCGGGAACCACTACTGCATGTGGCAGTTCAACTTCCGGGAGTTCAGCCTGAAGGAAGACATGTACGCGCAGGACTCCATCGCGTTGCTGAAACAATCCGGGATCGACTTCAAGGCGCACGAGGAGCGGGGGATCGACGTCCACCGCTTCGGTGAGCTGCTGATGGTCAGCGGCGTGGTGCTGAGCTCCAAGGTGAAGTGGGTCACCTTCCACAGCGGGTACGATTTCGGGTACCTGGTGAAGCTCTTGACGTGCCGGCCCCTGCCCGCGACGGAGGCGGAGTTTTTCCACATCCTCGGGCTGTATTTTCCAAACGTGTACGACATGAAGTACATGATGAAATTCAAGGACGGGTACCACGGCGGGCTGAGCAAGCTCGCCGAGCAGCTGGACGTCGTGCGCATCGGCCCGCAGCACCAGGCGGGGAGCGATAGTCTGCTCACGGCATGCACGTTTTTCAAACTCACGCAGACGCACTTCTCCGGAGAGCGCGACTTGCAAAAGTTTCGAGGCGTGTTGTACGGTCTCGGCGCGGACGCCGACGAGGCGTAGAAGTTTGAAGTACGACTCTCTCTAACATAGGGCGTTTCGCATGCTCACAAACTGTAACTTGTCTCACATCCCCCGCGCGGGGCACGTCGCGCTCTACGCTCTTCCCTCTCCTCAGCTCGGAAGCTGCAGCTTCTCATTTTTGTGCCAGGATTTCAAGTAGTAATAGAAAAAGTCGCAGTACACGGCGGTCTGCACGACGCCGCTCACCCACACGATCCACTGCCTGTATCCCGGCTCGGTGAGGAACCGGTAGATCCAGTTCAGCAGGTACAGCGCTCTGTACCCGCCGAGCAAAAACACGTAGTTCCCGGTCAGAGTGTCGACGTTCTTCGTGCGCTGCAGCAGCACCAGCTGCGGCAGGATGGCCACCGCCTCGAGGTAGATGGAAAACGTCCACAGCACCTCGGTGAACGAAAACTCGTGGTTGATCAGCATCGCGAGCAACATGCTGGGCGCCACGAGGAACACCACGCGGAAGGTATCTTGTTCCGCGTCGTACGTCTGGCTCACCACCCTGTGCTTCCGCATGTACCAGATGATGCACCCCGAGGACCCGATGAAGATTAGTTTCATGCACGTGTTGTACAGCGAGATGAAGCTGTAAAACAGATCCAGGTACCGGGTGACGAACACGAGCAGGTACAGCTCCTGGGTCTTCAGCGAGACGCCCGCGCAGGACTTGGTGGCGTTGATCTTCAGCAGCAACACCTGGAGTGAAAAAACAAAACGAGCGGGGATGAGCGGCGTCGTCAGCGTTTCGTTCGTCGCACGTCAGCGAGGAGGGATCGCGAAAACGTCGAACGCGCAGTTGGCACACGCACCAAGATGGAGCACAGGTGCGTCATGTCGCCGAAGAAGCGGAAGATGTTCATGGCGGCCGTATCAGAGCGCAGACGACGCGATGCGAGTCCCGATCTGGGCTGGTCGACGCGTCGACCTGGGCGTGCCGAGACGTCTCGGGCGCGCGCGAGAGTGTGTTTAGGAAAGATCGAGACGTTGGCCCAAACTCGCCGGCGCCCCGCGATTTTCTTTCCCAAGTTGGAAACCGCGCGGCGCGCCCTGTCTGCCTGTTCGCGTCGAATCACGAACCCTTGAAAATCCCCCAATCGATTTATTCGCTTCTGTAAGACTGCGTGCGCTCTGCAGTCACTGCAGAGCAGTCGCACAGAGGGGTCCGATCGAGTGAAAGAACCCCGGTTCCTCGCGCTCGCGCTCCTCAGAGTTGGTCGCGCAAGCACCCCTCGAGGAGAAGTAGAAATCTCTGCAACGTCATCACCATGAGACGTTTCTCTCGTGTCACCGGAAGCCTCTCCAGGCAGGCTCTTCGGTCCGCCACGACCGGGATTTCCCGGGCGGGGTTGGCCCGGAGCTTTCCTGAAGTGGGCCAGACGCAGCGCTCCATCGCGAGCCGTGTTATCAAACCGGAGGCCTCCTTCGCGCGCGGGTTCGCCGCCGCGGCGGCGGCGAACGCGGCCGCCGATGGCCGCGTGACCCAGGTGATCGGTGCCGTCGTCGACGTGCAGTTCGACGGCGAGCTGCCCCCCATCATGTCCGCTCTCGAAGGTACGCGTCGAACGCCGGGCGCGATCGAAACTCGGCTGTTGCCACCACCGCGCGCACGACTCTCGCTCATCGCCGCGTTTTCTGACCCATCCCACCCCGCTTCGTCACCGCAGTGGAGGGCCACGAGATCAGGCTCGTGCTCGAGGTCGCGCAGCACCTCGGCGAGAACACTGTCCGCGCGATTGCCATGGACACCACCGAAGGTCTCGTTCGCGGACAGGGCGTGGTCAACACGGGAAGCCCGATTCAGGTGCGTGTTGCGAATTGTTACGGCGTTGCTCCGCGTTCCCGCGAGCGCCCGGATCCCCGTGCAAAAAACTAACCGAAACGCAAACCCTACCCTCCCTCCCCGCCCCCTCCCATCGCAGATCCCCGTCGGTCGCGCGACCCTGGGACGTATCATGAACGTCATCGGTGAACCCATCGACGAATGCGGGCCCATCGGTACGTTCGGAGGAGCACACCGCGCTTTCCGTGTTTTGCACCGCTTCGTTTTTCCATCCCGCTCGCATGGCTGGCGCGACTAACATCTCCGCTCCCTTCCGGCTTTCCCCGCAGACACCCCCAACACCCTGGCGATTCACCGCGAGGCGCCTCCCTTCGTGGACCAGAGCACGGAGATGGAGATGCTCGTGACCGGCATCAAGGTGCGTCCCGCGCGAACCCGTCCGCCCGCGGCGAACCGACCGCCGGACGCGTCACGCGACCTTCCGTCCGGCGAAACGCGCGACGGACGCGAGGAGATATTTTCGCACGCGTGATGCGAGGCGAGGATGTTTTTACGAAATCGGACCCTCTCCTCTCGTGTCGTCTTTTGCGCCCTGACTGACTCGTATGTGTGTTTCTCTTTTTTGTCTTTTTCAAAAACAACCGCAGGTGGTGGACCTGCTCGCGCCCTACCAGAAGGGCGGCAAGATCGGCCTCTTCGGCGGCGCGGGCGTCGGCAAGACGGTTTTCATCATGGAGCTCATCAACAACATCGCGAAAGGTCACGGCGGTTTCTCCGTGTTCGCGGGCGTCGGCGAGCGCACGCGCGAGGGCAACGATTTGTACCACGAGATGATCGAGGGTGGCGTGATCAAGCTCGGCGCGCAGGCGAGCGACTCCAAGTGCACGCTCGTGTACGGGCAGATGAACGAGCCCCCCGGCGCGCGCGCGCGCGTCGGGCTCACCGGGCTCACCGTCGCCGAGTACTTCCGCGACTTTGAGGGCCAGGACGTGCTTCTGTTCGTGGACAACATCTTCCGCTTCACGCAGGCCAACTCCGAGGTGTCCGCGCTGCTCGGGCGCATCCCCTCCGCGGTGGGCTACCAGCCCACGCTGGCGACGGATCTCGGCGGGCTGCAGGAGCGCATCACCACCACCAACAAGGGGTCCATCACGTCGGTGCAGGCGATTTACGTGCCCGCCGACGATCTCACCGACCCGGCGCCCGCCACGACGTTCGCGCACCTCGACGCCACGACCGTGCTCTCGCGCGGCATCGCCGAGCTCGGCATCTACCCCGCGGTCGACCCGCTGGACTCCACCTCGCGCATGCTCTCGCCGCTGTCGCTCGGGGATGAGCACTACGCCGTCGCGCGCGGCGTGCAGAAGGTTTTGCAGGATTACAAAAACCTCCAGGACATCATCGCGATTCTCGGGATGGACGAGCTCTCGGAGGACGACAAGATGACCGTCTCCCGCGCGCGCAAGGTGCAGCGCTTCCTCTCGCAGCCCTTCACCGTCGCCGAGGTGTTCACCGGCATCCAAGGCAGGTACGTGGAGCTCAAGGACACCATCTCCGGCTTCAAGGGGCTGCTCGGCGGGCAGTACGACGACCTGCCCGAGATGGCGTTTTACATGGTTGGCGACATCAACGAGGTCATGTCCAAGGCGGATGAGCTCGCGAAGCAGGTGGCGTAAGGGCGAGGCCGGCGGCGCTTTAGGCCTGTACGAACCCAAAACCACCCGGTGTGAACACACCACCAATGTAGCTGCGAGATTTTGCAATTGTAATGCATACGAGAAGAAGTAACCTTCGCCTCGGCGCCCCTTTTCGTCGGCGCGCGAAACGTTTTTCGGCTTCGACTGAAGCTGTTTTCTCTGCCGCTCTTGCTCTTGCTTTCGGTTCAAACCTTCAAACCTCGGTGTGCCCAGCGCACACGAGATCGCGCGGGCGTCTCACGCGCAGGCCCTCCCGCGATGGTCGGGAGCGTCTCGTCCGAGTCCATCTCCCACCAGGTTCGTGTCGAACTCCAGCGCGCGTCTCCCGAACCGCTCGAAGGCTGACCCGCCCGCCGCTCCCCGTCCCCGCGCAGGAGGTCCACTTCCTGGCCGAAGATGAGCACCTGGACATCGTGCCCAACTTCTCCCTCCAAGGGCTGCACCTGCTCGGCGGCACGGTACGACCACGCGCGCTCCCTTCTCCGCGCGTCGTCTCCTTCGCGCGTGTCCCTCCCCAGTACGTCCCAAACTCCATCCCTAACCCCCGCCGGTCCCCCGACGCGCGCAGTACGGCCCGTTCCGCCCGCAGATGCGCACCAGCGTGCCGCTGTGGCTCGCCATGCTGCTGAAGAAGCAGGGAAAATGCTCCGTCGTCCCGCCGCGGTGGCTGGACGCGGCGACGCTGCGGTCGGTGATCGAGGCCGAGCGCGCGGAGGACGTGTTCCAGGGG
>Ga0209652_1003802_pt1 | contig 10886 bp, 6 predicted proteins | sample SaaInl74LU_5_DNA_FD_184641 | JGI IMG/M metagenome (GOLD analysis project Ga0209652, IMG submission 184641) | Marine microbial communities from expanding oxygen minimum zones in the Saanich Inlet - ESP_74LU_5_DNA (SPAdes) (version 2) | ecosystem: Environmental > Aquatic > Marine > Intertidal zone ...
GGCGTCATTTTTCTCTCGATATAAAGATGCTTTATGATCATTTCATCTTCGGTAAATTCTAAGCTACTTGCACAGGTATCTTTTAACTCTTCAATTAGCGCAGGTTCAATTCGAGACAATGGAAAGCGAAAGTTAACGTATTCATGGGTATCTGCCATACGGCCTACGCGGTCTGACATTTTGACTAAGCGATAGCAGTCTTTTACATGCTCTCGCGTTATTTTTTTACTCTCGGCAAATTCATCTTTAATAATTTTAAAGACCACGCCGTAGGAAGGAAGGTGAAACACCATCATGACCAGCCCTCGAATACCAGGGGCGGCTTCGAACTTGTCGTCAGACTCGTCCATATGTTGAAGAAAGTTGCGGTAGAAAACCGTCTTACCGTGCTTATAGTGGCCTAACGCCATATAGAGTTCGAAGTGCTTTTTATTCGGTAATAGTTCTTGCAGGAATGCAGCAACCTCAGCAGGGTTTTGCGTATCAGCCATGAAATAGCTTCGCGCAAAGCCAAAAATAACGCTTAAGTCTTTCCTGTCGGTAAGTAACGCATCAACAAACAGCTTATGTTCATCGCTACGCTGCATCGAGATAACAAAAGGCATCGTTTCATCTGGCATACAGATCCTGCCAATCAAATACGCTGATTTTCCGCGAAAGAACGTTGGGCGCAGAATTTCGACCGCTTGTACACTAGCCAACTGCTCTGTTGATAAGCGGCTGCGTAACGCGCGCTCAAGGTTTGCTAAGTCTGTTTCGAAGTCTTCAAACGCAATGTTATAACGATAAATTTTGAAGATAGCATCATACATTTCTCTCACCGTAGTAGTGGTATCAAAGCTGTGTATCACTTTGTGCCTATCTTGACCGGGTAAAAAGCATCGGCTCGGCAGGACAAACATCATGCTGTTATCTATTTTACGGTGTTTGAATAAGCGGCCAATTACCGAGTTATAAAAGGTTTCTGCGAGTTCAAACTGTGGGTGGCCTTCAAGTTGAGAGGCAAAGACCTTTTTTAGGTTTTGCCAAAAGGTGTCGTCTTTCTGATGCACTTCGGTCAGATGGTAAATCTCAGCGACAGCATCGGATAAGCTTTGTTCATAAATCGTAATACGCTGTTTTGACGCCAGTTGCGTGGCTTTCCAATCACCTTGCTCAAAACGTTGTTGTGCACCGCGTGTAATTCGGGTAAACCAACGGTAGCTTTTATCGAAATGGGCGAGTACTTGATAAGCCACTTTTTTTTCTAAAACTAGGTCTTGCATAGTATTACCTTTTTATAAGCGAGCTACGTAGCATAGTTATTTCATTTTATACGGATAGATCTACCACAAAATTAACGTGGATAACGACATTTACCTTCAAGAAACGGTATAAATTAGTGTTTTTTCTTGTAGTTATGTTTAATATAGAAAACTCCTTATTCTAATAATAATAACAAGTATAGGTATAGTATGGGCTTCAACGTACTGATTTGTGACGACTCTGCGCTAGCGAGAAAAATGGCAAAGCGTAATATCCCTGCTGGTTTCGCAACTGAAATTTTAGAAGTAAGCAATGGTATGGATGCGCTAGAAGCTTTAGCGCATCACCGTATTGATCTCATTTTACTTGATTTAACGATGCCCGTATTGGACGGTATTGGCGTACTTGAAGAAATGAAACGAAGACAGTTAAAGTCTTTTGTTATAGTAATATCTGGCGATATTCAGCCAATAATGAAAGAAAAAGTATTGTCGCTTGGGGCGCTTGCGTTTATTGAAAAGCCCATTAAACAGCAGCTGTTAGAAGACGTTCTTAAGCGCTACGGTTTTATATTGCCTGAAAACGTCGCGGTGTAACCACGCAGAAATAATTAATTGAAAAAGGTGCTTAAGTAAGCACCTTTTTTCGTTGAAGCGCGTGGCGCTCGTCGCATATCACTATTGATCTTGCTCGACCGAAGGTACGAAAGACATACTTACCGAGGTATTATGTTTTGTATTGTAGCGGCTAATCGCTTCCCCCATAAAGGTGAACCAAGTTACGTTAGGTTGCCAGATACTTAGTAAATCTTCTTTAGCCACTTTCTCATCTTCACCAAGCACAGTAATACGATACAGATAAGTAAAAGATGCACCCCGCCAGTTAAGTTTGCAGTGAGTAAGTACTTTTTCTTTAGCAGGCTCTGCTTGTGCCATTGCCAGGATATATCGCTCAAAGTGCTCAACGGTAGGTTGTTCCCAATCCACAGGAATATTGGTGTAGTGTAGCCCCAACGCTTGCGTTAACCCGGCTTCGTTACTTCTGTCTCCAGGGATTAAATCGATGACATGCGTAACGCCTGCAGCTTTTAAAAAGGCAAAATGCTCAGGGGCGGGCAAACCAGAACTTTGCATAAAACGATTGTTGATTTGATAGTTAGTCAGGCTGTCTAATGAAACGATGTCTTTTTTCACTGGTTGCTCTGCAGCTTGAGTATTAGCGTTGGCAAGCGGCACGACCGTAATAGCGGTTACCAACGTCAACGATAGCAGCGCATTTGACACGTTTTTTATTGCCTGAAAAAGCGTGAAGCCATTCATTTTTTATTCCTTATCTGTTTTCTAGACGATTGAAGTCTAAATAGCCAAATTCAATAGGATAGTGTGTCTTAAAGTACTCATGCATGTTATCAGCAAACGCCCAGAACTGAGGATTCGTTCGTCTTACGCCATAGGCATCTAATAGCGCTGCATAATCTGCTTTAGAAGACATGGTTGAAATCTTTTGTGCAAAGTCTTTAATGTCAGACACCTCTACTTGCAAAAACGCATTGGGGTGTGATGTCATAAACCCGCTTGCAATGGTTACCGTATCCTCTTCAGGCAATCGTCTGTCATCTTCATTAAAAAGGTGAGAAATATTGGTATGAGCGCTGTGCCTGAGCATGGTGTAAAAATGCTGTTTTCCGCTGTCATTATCAAATAGTCTTACAATGGTAGATTCAGGTAATAGCGATACATGTTTGCCTTTCTGTTTATTGATTATTGCAATATTGCTAAGCACCAAATCACTATCAAACCCGTTTTGTACACTATGGCGTTGGCTGATAGTGCGTTGATATTTTTGCTTAATCTTATTAAGTAACTCTTGGTATGGATCATCGGTGTCGTATTCTATGTTTGTTTCAAGCTTAGATGTATTACCTTTGTAGACAAACTCTTCAACTTCGCTTACCGAGCCTCTATACCATTTGTCGCGTATTGCTTCTTTAGTTTGGCTTGGAAGCAATGACAAGAAATTGAACTCGCCTTCCATACGTAAAAAGTCCATATACATTCTGCTATTAAGTTGATGACCTACGTTGCCATACACGTCATACCCAGCAACAAGCAAATAGTGAATACGTTCAAACAAGGGGTAGGTAAGTACCCATGCAGTTTGTGGCGCTTCGCCTACAAGCCCTTTCACTACGCTGGCGGCGTCATTATGACGGAAAATCGTTAACGCCATATTGGGGTTGTCGTTATCACCGTCCCATAATAGATTTAAATCGATACTGAGCTTGTTTTGAATTTGCGTTTCAATAAACTTCGATTTTGCATTGAGGTATTCTCGCTCCATTGCCGCATAACTCATCCATGCAGTAGGCAGGGCGGTACTTTCTTCTTCTGCAGGAAGGGCAATGTTTTTAAGCGCTTGCTGTATGAACGCGCCATTATTTTGGACAAGATCTAAATCAGGCTCTGAAAAAACAACCCAGAAATGGTCGTTAATAACGTTTAACGCCATTTGGCCTCGGCAAACGGGACCTTTGATAAACTGCATGATGGTATTTTGTGCCTCATCAAGCATGTATTTATATCTCGCGTTTATCGGTATTTGAGCAAAGGTGATAAACGGGTTAGAGGCTTCTTTCGGAAGATAAGAGGGGAGCGTCGTCACTTGATAACCGTCGTGTAAAAACCATGCTTTCCACTTCGCCATACGGACGTCGTTTAACAGTACTGGCATATGTGATTTATGGACCAGCGTCTGTTTGACCGGCACAATACGGTAGTAAACACGCTCAACGTTGGGGTCATCAAAAGGACGACGTGTATTGATACTTTTTACAGCCTGACCTGGTGCGGTAGAGGACCGAACTACTTTAAAAAATTGTTGTGGTTTTTGGGCAGTAAAATGTAAGTGCACCAAAAATAGGTGTTCGAATAAATAGCGGCTCATCAGTTGAGACTTTAATGTGTCACCGTTGAGAAAGCTTTCCCACCTTTCAATCTGTTGAAGGTTGTATTCAGTTATCTTAACGTTATCGTTACCCTCAGCGCCTTGGGCAATCCAATTCATCAATAGATTATTATGCTCGTCGCTAAGTGCCGGCAAGGCATACGGCATTCCCCATAATGTGTAGTCATCTTTATATGTTTCGATTTCGTCGATAGTGGGGCACTGATACTCGCGATTAATATTCAACGGGTACTGTTTTTTATCTAAAAGGTTCGGTGATGCGTTGTCTTTTAATAAAGGATTATCTTGTTTTATTTGGAGTAAATGGGCAATAACGCTGGTGGATAGGTTGTGAGTTGCCGATGATTGGTACGCTGGTGAGGAAAATGAATCTGTTGTCGGTTTTGAAGCATCTGAAATAACAGGAAAGAAATCTTTTGCTCGCCATTGTTCAAGCGTGTGGCCGTCTTCAAACAATCGCGTTAAATTTGCCTCTACTAGCCTCTCACCGTCGTAAACGCGCTCTTTGTTGGCACCACGTTCAATGCCCGTGTATGACCCCATTTTAAGCTGACAAGGTGCATCGTAACACGCGTGACATACCACGCAGCGCTGTTCTACAACTGGCTTTACCTGTCGATGGTAGTCAATTTTTTCATTTGCAAGGGGGACGATTATAGGAAGCGGTTGTGCTTTAGTGTCCGAGTAAAAAAAATGGTAAATGCCAGCACTTGCCCCCAGCAGCAGTAAAATCAAAACGGACGAAAACCATCTATTCATGCAAAGCTCTCTTTTGTATTTTATGGCCTTGCACTTAATTACACACTACGGATACTACACAGTGTCGCTAGCCAAGATATTCTCTATTATCGAGAGCATACCTTACCGAGTCGTTAAGAAGATAGGGGGGAGGGAATAAAATAAACCAACCCGATGAAATCACCGGGTTGGTTTGGCTATGCCTTTATTTATCCATATGCACCACTGAGCGAATACTTTCACCTTTGTGCATTAAGTCGAATGCATCATTGATACTGTCAAGCCCCATCGTGTGGGTAATAAACTCTTGCAGACCAAAATCGCCGTTTAGGTATTGCTCTACTATGCCAGGTAGTTGAGAGCGACCTTTCACACCGCCAAACGCAGAGCCGCGCCATACGCGCCCGGTAACCAGTTGAAATGGACGGGTTGAAATTTCTTGTCCAGCACCTGCTACACCTATAATAACAGATTCGCCCCATCCCTTATGGCAGCACTCTAAGGCAGAGCGCATTACGTCGACATTTCCAATACATTCAAATGAATAGTCTACGCCACCATCGGTGATATCAACGATATGTTCTTGAATTGGTTTATCGACGAGCTTGGGGTTAATGAGGTCGGTCGCACCCAGTTGTTTCGCGAGGTCAAACTTACTTTCATTGATATCGATACCAATGATACGACCTGCGCCAGCCATACGCGCACCAATGATTGCCGAAAGACCGATGCCACCCAAGCCAAAGATAGCCACGGTATCGCCTTTTTGTACCTTTGCGGTGTTTAATACCGCACCCATTCCTGTTGTAACACCACAACCCAACAAACATACTTCATCAAGTGGGGCAGTTTTATTTACTTTGGCTAAGGAAATATCTGGCAGAACGGTATATTCAGAAAAGGTGGAGCACCCCATGTAATGATAAATGGTCTTGCCATCTTTTGAAAAGCGGCTGGTACCATCTGGCATTAATCCTTTGCCTTGCGTAGCTCTAACCGCTTGGCATAAATTCGTTTTACCAGACGTACAGAATTTACACTCACCACACTCAGCAGTGTATAACGGGATAACATGGTCACCGACCGACACACTGGTCACGCCCTCACCAACCATTTCTACAATACCGCCACCTTCATGACCTAATACTGATGGGAATACACCTTCTGGATCTTCGCCTGACAGCGTAAATGCGTCAGTATGACATACGCCAGTAGCAACAATGCGAACAAGTACTTCACCTTTTTTAGGGAGTTCTACATCAATTTCTTCCATTTTAAGTGGTTCGCCTGGGCCCCACGCCACAGCAGCTTTTGACTTAATATGGGTTTGCCCTTCACTGATTTGTAATGTCATCTAAAATTCCTGGGGTTGCGATTCTGTTAAGGTCACCTGCCTCGATAATTCAGGTGAACAATGTAATAAAAGCTAATACGCAGCACAACGCCGCTTAGCTCTCTTCATGTTACGTAAGTATAGAGAGCGAAAAAGACTAGATAAATGCGCCATACGTAATTTATTATTACTTAAGCGTAATAATAAAGGATGGCAATAAGGAAATACTTATGATGTGGGAAGGCATTGTTGAATTCGAAGCGGTAGCGCAAACACGGAGTTTTACTCGTGCGGCTGCAAGACTGAACACATCAGGCGCGCAAATCAGTAGGAAGGTTGCCTCGTTAGAGCGTCGGTTGGGCGTAAAGCTTTTTAACCGAACGACACGGAGCGTGTCACTGACTGAAGCCGGCGCATTGTACTATGCGAAAGTCAGCGATGCCCTTTCATTGCTGTCTGATGCTGACAATGCCATGAGTGAACTTCAAAAAGCGCCGACAGGTTTGATTAAAATGACGGCTCCTGTGGCCTACGGCGAGGCGTTCATCGCACCATTAGTTAATCAATTTTTGCGTCGTTACCCCGATGTTCGTATTGACTGCCAATTTACCAATGACAGAGTCGACATCGTAGAGCAGGGTATCGATGTTGCTATTCGCATCGGCGCGTTAGAGGATTCTACATTAGTGGCCAAAAAGTTGGCGACGAGGCAGTTGTTTGTTTGTGGAAGCCCCGATTATTTTCGACAATATCCGCCGCCCGCGACCCCCTTTGAGTTAAGAGATCACCAGTGTTTAATTGGGTCGCAAACGCAATGGCGTTTTCGTACCGACAACAAGGCGATCAAACTGACGGTAAAGGGCCGTGCACGATATAATAGTGGTAATGCTTTACGTGACGCAGCGCTTCAGGGCATTGGATTGGTACAGTTACCCGAGTTCTATGTTAAAAAGAACATTGCTAGTGGCGAATTACTTGAAGTGCTGAGCGAATCAAGAGACGAAAGAGAAGGCGTGTGGGCGCTGTTTCCTGCAAGTAAAAACATGGCATTGCCTGTACGTTCTTTAATTGATTATATTGCATCGCAATTAGCCGATAGTAACTAACGAGGTATTGTTAGGGTAAAAAATAAATAAACTGGTTTGTTACCGCACACTATGACTAGATTAATCTGCATTGTCTTTATTCGTAATAATCGTGCATCTGCTATATCGCGACTAGTTCCTTGTTTTTGCGTCTATTATTGCAGTAGTGTCTCTTTTTATGCAATGTGAAGGTTTCTATGTTGCAAATTGTGCAACACAGTGTGGTGAAAACTGCGGTTGACAGATAGACGTCTATACGGCAAATTGGACGCATGAAAATGATTTTACTGATTGGCACCACCGGCATGATGATTACCACCTTAAATAGGGCGGTCGCTGGCTAGTGCAAATAGCAAAAGACAACGAAAGCCCGCTCATAACGAAAGCGGGCTTTTTTTTACTTACGTTTTTGTGACCAAAATGACAATAAAAACGTTGATGTAACCTTAAGGAGCAGCACATGAAAGTCTTAAAGTTTGGGGGCTCATCACTTGCCGACGCACCGCGTTATTTACGCGTTACCGACATTAGCACGGCCACCCACCAAACCGACGGCGCTGCGGTCGTACTCTCAGCGCCCAAAGGGGTAACCAATGCGTTATCGTTGCTCTGTGAACAGGCCGCTGCAGGCGAAGATTTTGCGCCACTATTCGAAAAATTAACCGCCACAGTGACGGGGATCGCGAACGCACTGAACGACGCGCTTGATAATTTTCAACATGCTCCTGTTATTGACTTTATTGAGTCTCATTTATCGCTACTGAATAAGCATTTAGATGGCATCAAACTACTTGGTGTTGCACCAGATAACATTGCTGCCGGTATTTTAAGTATTGGTGAATATATTTCGGTGACGTTATTCAGCGCAATTTTGTCGTCTAAAGGGATAAAAAATAGAGTTATCGACCCTGTTGACTATATTCTTGCTGACGGTGAATGCTTAGACAGCATCGCAGACGTTGCCCTTTCTAAAGCGCGATTTACTGATGTTCCTTGTGATGGAAGCGAACTGCTTATCATGCCGGGTTTTGTTGCAGCAAACGAAGCGGGTGAGAAAGTCACGCTCGGGCGAAACGGTTCTGATTATTCTGCTGCCATCCTTGCAGCCTGTATTAGCGCCGACTGTTGCGAAATTTGGACTGACGTAGATGGCGTTTACAATGCCGACCCAAACCAGGTTGAGGGTGCGGTTTTGCTAGATAAACTCACCTATCAAGAGGCGATGGAACTGTCGTATTTTGGGGCGAAAGTGTTACATCCCAAAACAATAGGCCCTATTGCTCAGCATCATATTCCATGTTTGATACGCAATACGCTGAATCCTGCTGCCCCAGGTACGCTCATCAGTAATGAAAAAAGTGAGAAATGGACATCGGTTAAAGGGATCTCTCAACTTGATAATGTAACCATGTTCAACGTTGCAGGTCCTGGCCTAAAAGGCATGGTTGGCATGGCAAGTCGTGTATTTGAAGTCATGTCTAATGCAAATATATCGATAAGCCTTATCACACAATCGTCTTCAGAGTATTCCATCAGTTTTTGTATTCAAAGCAAAGATGCAAATCGCGCGCTGAATCTACTAGAAGATGCTTTTGCCCTTGAGTTACAAAATCAATTGCTAGACCCAATTGAGGTTAGGCATGAGTTAGCCATCGTGACGTTAGTGGGCGACGGTATGCGCCACACTAAAGGGTTGGCAGCACGCTTCTTTAACTCCTTAGCGCAGGCTCGCGTTAATAACGTGGCTATTGCACAGGGGTCATCTGAACGGTCAATATCAACGGTTATTGAGAGTAAACGCGCGAAAAAAGCGGTTAAGGTTATTCACCAGAATTTTTTCTCAAATCGTCACACCATTGATGTTTTTCTGGTTGGGTGTGGCAATGTAGGCACAGAATTACTCAACCAGATAGCTAAACAACAACCTACACTATTGCAACGCAATATACAGCTTAGGGTGTACGGGATAGCCAACAGTAAAAAACTACTGTTGAACAGTCAGGGTATTGATTTAACACAAGACTGGAAGCCAGCGTTAGATGCAGCAGGTGAAGGGTTAACGACCGAGCGACTTCAGCAGTTTGTTAACGATAATAGCCTTGTTAACCCGGTCATTGTCGATTGTACCAGCCATGAAGCGATAGCAAACCAATATGTGGAAATGATGGAAGGCGGTTTTCATGTTGTTACGCCAAACAAAAAAGCCAATACCAGTTCGATGGCCTACTATCACAAATTACGTAATACGGCGCTGTCGACAAATCGCCAGTATCTCTACGAAACCACAGTGGGTGCAGGGCTTCCGGTAATCGATAACCTTCAAAAACTATTCAGTGCAGGAGATGTTTTACACCGATTCGAAGGTATTTTGTCTGGCAGTTTATCTTATGTTTTTGGAAAGTTGGAAGAAGGTATGACGTTGTCTGCTGCTACTAAAACGGCGAAAGACAACGGGTTCACTGAACCCGATCCTCGCGATGACCTGAGTGGAATGGATGTTGCCAGAAAACTGCTTATTATGGCCCGAGAAGCGGATTTAGCCTTGGAGTTATCTGACATCGAGATTGAATCAGTACTGCCCAATGGTTTCGCTGAGGGATGTTCAGTTGATGAATTCATGACAAAACTTCCAGAGCTTGACGAGGCGTTCGCTAAGCGTGTTGATGCCGCTCAAGCCGAAGGGAAGGTTTTGCGCTATATCGGCAGTATCGAGGGCGATAAGTGCAAAGTCACGATTCAAGCGGTACCGGCCAGCAACCCATTATCTCAAGTGAAAGACGGCGAAAATGCGCTAGCAATTAACAGTGACTATTATAATCCCATTCCTTACGTAATTCGCGGTTATGGAGCGGGTGGTACAGTTACCGCCGCTGGTGTGTTTGCTGACATTCTTCGTACCATGCCGTGGAAACAAATGGCGCATTAATGAGAGGTGACGCAATGAAAACACTACGTGCTTATGCACCCGCCTCGATTGGTAACGTGAGTTTAGGTTTTGATGTCTTAGGTGCAGCGCTTGAGCCGGTGGACGGCACTCGCTTGGGCGATGAGGTTGATATTACCGGTGCAGAGGTGTTTTCTCTCACCACCGTCGGTAAATTCGCACACAAACTACCCGGCGATGCAGACAGCAATATCGTGACTAAATGCTATCACTATTTTTGTAACGAAATGGAGCGTGTTGGAAAAGCAACAGCCCCCGTTGCATTGACGTTGCATAAGAACTTGCCCATAGGCAGTGGGCTAGGTTCCAGTGCAAGTTCGATAGTGGCTGCATTCGTAGCATTAAATAGTTATTTCGATTATCCCTTTGACGAAGATACGCTACTTACTATGATGGGCGAACTCGAAGGGCAAATAAGCGGCAGTATTCACTACGATAACGTTGCGCCTTGCTATCTAGGTGGCATGACGCTGATGACAGGCGCGACCTCACCGGTCACGCTCTCGTTACCGGTAAATAACGCGTGGTACTACGCCATTTGTTACTCAGGGATTAGCGTATCAACCGCCGCGGCCAG
>Ga0209652_1003807_pt1 | contig 10881 bp, 9 predicted proteins | sample SaaInl74LU_5_DNA_FD_184641 | JGI IMG/M metagenome (GOLD analysis project Ga0209652, IMG submission 184641) | Marine microbial communities from expanding oxygen minimum zones in the Saanich Inlet - ESP_74LU_5_DNA (SPAdes) (version 2) | ecosystem: Environmental > Aquatic > Marine > Intertidal zone ...
CATCATCATCGTGGAGTGCAAATCAAGCTGGTTGTGGTAAAGAGAGGTAGAGAAAATCTTGTGCGTTGTCGTTTGCTACTACATCTTCAATAGATTTGACAAAGGCATCTACTTTTCCATCAGACATCATGTTCAGAGCGGTAGCGGTATCATCCCATCGGCGACAGCTATCATGCCGATATGCGCCTACATTAACATCACGAAATACCGCAATCAAAAACATGCAGCTTAGATATCAATCGTCACAAGAGAATCCTCCAAAAGCATCATTCGAACAAATTTTTGAATCGATAGAACAGCAAGCCATGGATGATGAACGCCTACGTGCCATCAACAAACCTAATCCGTGGTTTTCACTGTTACATTATCCAAGTAGAGCTGCGTGGCGAGCATCAGATCATTTATTGGGGAATAAGGTCAATAAACAAAAAGATGACGATGATGCAGGTGGCAATAATAATGGCAAGTCACCGCTAGAACAAACTCAATTCAATCTATTACGACAATCCGAACGTACCAACAAACAATTGAGACGAACATACAAACGAATATCCGAAACGCATAAACAGTTGGCAATAAAGAGGGAAAGAGAGCGGAGAATGGCGGCCAATTTGGCAGGTCCACCTCAAACGATTGAACAGGCGCCAGATGGACATATTAAAGATGATAAAGGGAGGGAAGTTGGCAGTTGGCATGAGAAAAAGTCGCATAATGCCATTCCAACCTATTACGGCTGTGACGATCCATCGGTATTGTTATCGTTGTCAATGGGAATGGCAAAGTCGGATAGCAAGTTGTCCAAATTTTCAAAGCTCACGTCAACGAACATGAAAGAAACTGCAGTGGGGTATGGATCGGAACAAGCCATGACTAATGTAAGATATCGATTTGAACCTCAGTATGCCATTGCAAGGAGGGTATTACTCGAGGTACAAAGTTTACTTGGAGGGACTCCGGTTGATGCAGATGCGAAGAAGAAAACATTCCAACCTAAACGCGTACTTGATTTTGGTTCTGGTATCGGGTCTTCCTCGGCAGCAGCGTTGGATGTCTTTGGTGTCAAACGATCTGGTAGTGAGGACAATCCTGCTACTGAGGGTATTGATTGGATTCATTCTATTGATGCCAGTCAAAGTATGCGTGAGGCAACGGAAAAGGTTCTAAAGAGTGTCTTGGAAAGTCATCCCTGGGAAAGTGAGCAACAGAAACATGCCGAAGATGATGCCATGGCAGAGGAGATTGCAGCTTCGGAAAGAATATTACAGCAAATCAAGGGAGACGTTGATGAGAGAGGCAAGGAGCGACGGCGGAAAAGGCAGGCTAAGTGGGAACAGAATTGGACAAAGCAAACCAACTATCGCACTCGACTAACGTTCGGAGAATCAATCGTTGATTCTTCTTCCTTTTATTCCAACAGACTTGAAAGAGACGATAGACCATCCCTTCCCTGGCAACGCGAGTTGGATGAGCAGAGGCAACGAGCAAGTCAGAAAAAGGCACAGACTTCTCAAAAGGGATCATTTGACTTGATTTTATGCAATTATACTCTTTCTGAGATGTCGAATGTACCATCTAGTTTGACTGCTACTGCGTTACTGTGGGAAAAGCTTGCACCAAACGGTGTAATGGTGTTTGTTGAGCCGGGAACACCTGATGGATTCAGCACGTTGAGGAGTGTAAGGAGTATGCTACTCGAATGTTGTCCTCCTCGAGAGTTAAAAGAGCGACGGAAGCAAGCTCAACAACACTTATCAGACGATGATGAAATTACTGCAGCTGATGAATGGGAAGAGGAATGTCACGTGATCGCTCCTTGTACACATAATGCCATTTGCCCCATGTCTCGTCATCAGAGAAATCATGTTAAACGCAACACTCGCTTTGGGAAATATAAGAATGCCGATTCGACTGAGGGAGAAGAAAATAATGACAGCATGTCTTCACCAAATCTTATGGATGATGGCAGTGGCGACGATGCTCTTGCAGAATTGGGTGCAAGTGAATCAGAGCAAGAAGCAGCTCTTCTTGAATTGTTAGGCGATGGTGATGATATTTCTGAAGAAGACCTGCAATCAATGCTAGACATTATTGAAAACATGGAGGATGGAGACGATTTGTCAGATGAAGATGGAGAAGATTTATCAGATGAAGAGGATGGTGATGAATCTGACGAAGAGGAGTTTGACGACGGTGATTTTTACGATATTGATGAAAGTTCTCCTCCGTCAAGTAAGTCAACTGCAGCCCAGACCAACGTCTTTGATACGTCCTTTTGCAGTTTTGTCCACAATTTTCCTGGTGGGACTAGTCGAAGGAGGGGTGAGAAATTTTCATATCTTGTAGTTCAAAAACGCATCGCATCTGACGAAGTCGACACACAACATCAAGAAGAAGATGCTTTGAAGCAAATTGATGTCGTCGATTTGCTTGCACAATCAGTTCATCATGCCCAGAAACATAAGCAAGAGTATTTGAAGAAGCGTTTATCAAAAGACTTTGATGACAGTAGCACAGAATCTAGCTATCATGAAGATCGTTCTTTTCAAGTCTTACAACAAGCTGTCGACCTTGAAGAGAAATTTCTAGAATCAGCTAATGATGACTTGGGCTTAGAATTGTTGCACGGAGAGGAGCGCAGAAAGGGTTGGGGTAGACTGATAAGAGCACCGTTGAAGAGAAAGGGGCACATCTTGTTGGACTACTGCTCTGCAGGAGGATGCAGTAAGAGTTGCGGCAAAAACAGTAACGTCGATGACGGAAAAGGCAGGATTATTCGTCAAAAAGTAAGCAGAGGATGGAGTGCAAGGGTTGCTCCGGGATCCTATAGTGCTGCACGCAAAGCACGATGGGGTGGTATGTGGCCTGACTTATCTGAACGCACCAAGGAAGTTGCAAAGAAGGAATCGATGAAAGACCGGAACGAAGACGTTTTAAAGTAGAAGAGCAACTGCATATCGTAATCAAAAACAAGCCGTAACCATTAATTTCTACTTCGGTACCATATGCCTGTAGCTGTCCATACTTCAATTCGTTTGGCTAGCTATGAAGCAGAGGTTGATAATGAAGTGGAAGAAACCGAAGTGAGAAGGTAAAGAGTGCCGCAAGAGCTACCTACCATGGCATAGAGCACTGGTGTTTGACACAAGATAATCAAAGAGTGAGAAATGCCAGAGAATGTCACCCCAAAGATGAAGATGAGACAGCGAAGATCGAAACAACAGGTCAAGAAAAAGTGTTCAGTTTGATAAGTAGTATGTTTATACTTATCTTGACAATCTCCTGGGTGAAACATGGAAATAGAAAGCAAGAAAGAAGTACAATAGGGAGTCACCTTGATTTGGTTTCTTATAATTAAATTAGCCGTATGAATTCTGATACTGACCGACCTCTCAAGAGAGAATAGCGGCATCTCAACACACATATCCGTATGAAACATCTAAAAGTGTGTGCATCTTATTCACACCTGTGCATCTTCTTTATCACCTTCCTCCGCTTTCCCCTGATTCGCGCCGCGATTGCCATTGCCATTGCCGTTTCCATTGCCCTGTGTCATGTATTGGGCAAGGATAGCATTGAGGTTGCCCTGTCCCATCATACCGGGACCTCCTCCTGACATTCCCTGTGCACCACCTCCTCCACCACCTTGTCCTCCGCTAAGCAAGTTCGAAAATGAGGCATTGTTTCCACCTCCTCCGCCACTGCCGCCACCAGACGGGTTGTTTGTGCCATTCGTTGATTCTTGGTTAGATCCTTGGTTGGACCCTCCACTGCCGCCGCCCATTTGTTGTTGGAACGCAAGTCGTTGACGCTCCTGCTGTTCCATTAACATTGCAAGAGTCGATGGATTGGTTCCACTGGCACCAGCAGCAGGTCCTCCACCACCACCTCCACCTCCAGCCATGTCATTACCAGGTGGACTCTTACCCTCATCCTTACCATAGCCTGACCCACTACCCATTCCTCCACCACCACCTCCTCCCATCATCATCATGTTTTGATTCATCATTGGTCCTCCTCCTCCCATCATCATGCCATAGTTCATTCCCATCATGCCCATGTTCATACCTCCCATCATGGGTGCCATTCCTCCGTTCATTTGACGGAATAGCTCAGCTCGTTCGTTCTCAGACATGCCTGGTTGAGAAAGAATTCAAGAAGCCCAGAAAAAGACATTAGATGTGAATGATTTCACAAATATAATATATAACAAACAACACACAACAGATATCAATATCATATACTCTACTCACCAGCCATATTCATATTCATAGGCATCACCATATTAGCTCCCTTCACAGCAGCCAACTTTTGCTGCTGCATAGCCAACCCAGCCCCACTCAACGGACTAGGATGATTGTACCTCACCCTATGTGCCAACTCCGGTTCACCACGTCGAAAGTTCGGATTAAAGTACGCCCCCATGAACGGACCACTGGGCACACGTGCAAAGGACCATCGTTTCAATCGTCGAGTGAAGGATGTGAACTTGGCCGGGCCATAGAATCGAGGTAGGACATCCTTGGCAAATTTCTTCTTGTCCGATATGATGAAGCGTGTGCCACAGGAGAGCCAGTGGATGCAATCATCGGAGGCAGGGTCAGTGACGACATTGTGAAGAAGCAATGGGAAGGAGGTCTTTTCTCCGTGTTCATCAACGATCATTTGATCATCCTCGGCATTACCGCCAGCGACCTTTGCTTTCTTCTTGAGTGGACCATCAGCTTCGGGCAAGGCCGGCACTGGTTCGATGATTTCGGTAGACAACGGGGCGGCGCCCTTGGCCATTTGATCCTTGATAATGCTCAGGGCGGTGACTTGGCCTGTACCGTCGGCAGTAGCCTTATCCGACTTGCCCTTGTCAGACTTCGTGTCAACGGCCTTATCGCCATCATCAGATGAGCCCCCCCTCTTCTTGCCAGCTGTTTTTTTACTACTACTCTTGCTCTTCTTGGTGTTATCGGCATTGCTGCTGTCTTCTTCCTCTTCGGGTGGAGGCGTCTCGTCGCCAACCTTGGAGCCGCCAAGCCCAACCAAGTCCGCAGCGGCGTTCAGTTCCGAAGGCCTGCGGTTCGCAGATTGAGTTGATGAGGTTGGGGATGCTACCATATTTTCTGTGGGCATCAGTCAAGTATTTTCTTTGGGGTAGTGCTGCAGTTATTCTCCCGGTCGGGTGTATCGATGATCTTGTCTACTCCTTATTATGTACTTGTCGTAGTCTCAGTGACTTCATTCAGTTGTGTAGTGTTGTGTTTTGGTGTCTTGACGTGGACATGTGCAATTCCGGTCTCAACGCCTTTCAAAAAACGGAACCTCCTTACCGCGTTATGCAGTACCTACCAGTAGCCTGTCGTTGCGATCGTCCTAAACTTCCCCACGTTGGCGAGCGAACCCCAAGGAAGGCCTATCGAAAACTGCATAGGTAACAGAGCCCGTCTCAACTATTAGGAACCCCAATCACGTTTGTTAAGTGATGACGTGATTATACCACCGATTCTCCGAGTTAATCCGAACCAAACTTTTTACAGAATCTTCTAATTGTTTCGAAGAACTTCTAGATGCAAACGGGTTGGGACACAGTTCGCGAAAGTTAGCTTGAAAACCGTATTAGTAGCAAAAACTGGGTAAAAAGCGAGGTAACCTTAACTTTAGGGGTAAGTAAGGTCCGAGCGTCATCTTGTGTCTGTGATGCAGGTAATGCAGTAAGTCTGTTGTTCTATTATCTTGTGCTTTTCCCCCTGAAGGTGGCGCTAGTGCATCCCTCGACCTCGCTCAGGTGTTCTACTTTTGCATGCTCTAAAGTGGAATGTTTGAATGCTTTCGCTCAATGGTGGGTACCTTCTTGCTACGGAATAAACGCAAATCATCGCAAATTACCCGTCTTGTATCATGGGGTTCAATTACATCATCTATGAAGCCTCTTTGAGCAGCTACCAGGGGATTCGCAAACCGATCAATGTATTCTGCCGTGTTTTTCTCCACATCCTGTATCAAGCAAGAGATGTATCATCATGAGAATGTGCATTCAAACCTGTATTGCATGAGTTATATATATACATCCGAACTTACCTTTCCGCGGAAGATAATCTCTACTGCACCCTTGGCACCCATAACTGCAATCTCTGCACCTGGAAAAGCGTAATTGGCATCCCCGTTCAAATGCTTTGACGCCATCACATCATATGCTCCACCATATGCCTTTCTTGAAATCACCGTAATCTTCGGCACAGTTGCCTCGGCATATGCAAACAACAGCTTTGCACCGTTTCGAATGATACCTCCGTGCTCTTGTCCAGTGCCTGGCAAAAATCCTGGTACATCTACAATTGTAATGATGGGAATGTTAAATGCATCACAGAAGCGAACAAAGCGCGCTGCCTTTTCAGATGCACCAATATCTAAGCATCCAGCAAGTGTCATTGGGTTGTTTCCCACTACTCCGACAGTTTGACCTTCCATTCGAGCAAACGCTGTCACAATGTTTTTTGCATGCTCAGGTTGTAGTTCGAACATTGATCCGTGATCTACAATCTCACGAATGACATCTTTCACGTCATATGGTGAGTTTGGATCGTCAGGCACCAATTGGTCCAACGCAGGCACGCTCCTATTGGGATCATCAGTCACTGGACGTCTTGGTAATGTTGATGCATCATTATTGCTGGGCAAATAATCAATCAATGTTCGCATGGCACGCAAAGTATCAACATCATTGGGATAGGATCCATGCGCCACGCCACTCTTCCCACCGGCATGGACCGATGCTCCTCCCAATTCTTCTTTTGTTACCGTTTCATTAGTGACTGTTTTGACCACATCAGGCCCAGTAACAAACATATACGAAGTGTTTTCCACCATGAAGATGAAATCTGTCATTGCAGGACTGTACACTGCCCCTCCCGCACACGGACCCATAATCACACTAATCTGAGGAATCACACCACTGCAATCCACATTCCTTTGAAAGATATCCGCATACCCTGCCAACGAATCGGTACCCTCTTGGATTCGTGCTCCACCGCTATCATTCAATCCGATTACTGGAGCACCCACTCTCATTGCCATGTCCATGATTTTTCCAATCTTTTTGGCGTGTGCTTCTCCGAGTGAGCCACCGTATACGGTGAAGTCTTGGGCGAAGCAGTAGACTCGTCGACCATTGATCAGTCCGTGGCCTGTTTGTATGCATTGCAATGATGATGATGAAAGCAACGCATTGTTAACACCTTGTCATGATACGTTAAAAGGCAAGCTAAAAAGCAAGCAGCTATACAAACAACTACATTCAAACAAACTCACCAACAACCACCCCATCCCCCGGGATCACATTCTTATCCATCTCAAACTCACTACATCGATGTGTCACAAGTGCATCCACTTCCCGAAAACTCCCACCATCGAACAACAAACTGATTCTCTCACGCGCAGTCAACGATCCCTTGGCATGTTGTTTATCTATACGAGTGAGGCCTCCGCCAATCTGCGCTGATTCTTTGGTCTGAGCGAGGCGGGTTCGGAAATTACGTTTGATTGTGGCTGGATCGTTGGTAAGGAGATTGTCTTCGTCTGCACTTGGGATGATGTGATGTTGTGTTCCTTCTTCGTTGTTTGGTGTGGTTGTGCCATGAAATTGGCGATGACGCATTAGCTGATGTTGATGAGTATTATTTAGTGGTGTTCTCCCTGCCAGTGTTCCGAGGGGACGCAACAGCAGCATTGTAGATGTAGTTTTTGTTCCGCAGCTAGCGGCAACTTTTTGGAGGAGATGATGTGAGATTTTCATTGTTGTCTGCTTGCTAAACCAGTATTAAATTGGGTTGCTGCGACTTAATCAGCGGCTCTCTCTAGGAAATAATGGCGTCCCGATCCGTCTTATGATGTCATGGATGGTCTATTCTATTTCTTCTACTACTTATCCTTCTTGATGGCTTCATCAATTCATTCTGTTTTCTGTTCTGTTCTGTTCTTTCGCTCGGATCGGATCTTTTTTGAGTTGACAGCAAAGCTGCCATGACTCAAGTGCTGTCATATAAACTGTGACAGTACATCCTTCCTTCTGCTTCGCTCTCAGCTGTGCGTGCTACTTAAGTAGGCAAGGCTAAAGTATGAAGCTGGCTGGGGCATATATTGCAATACCTTGGGCTGAAAGGATCAGTTGAACATGAAACGTTTTGCTGAGATTTGATGTATTCCCTTGATTTGATGTACTTTTATATGTTTACATTGTTATGAATAAATACCCCCGAATAACTTCCGCTGCCAGTCGTGAGATGTGGCACCTCCAGCAGCGCTTCCTTACGCAATAATTATTTCGATTTTGGTGTGTCCTGCCAGATTCCATCGATCCGTTTAGAGCATAACCCCTTGTGCTTCGGCCAAGCCTCCTTTTGGCATTTGGTAGAACAATACTGCAAAGAGAAAAAGGATTAGCTTGCATCTATGTACTGAGTGAAAGTGACAGAAACCTGCTTTAGCCTCGCTGACTTACCTGCTCCCTTTCGCATCTCGCGCACGCCATCATACGCTTGCGTTCAAAACGTTTGTGACACTGAGAGCACAGTGCCGATCTACATTTGGGCAACTCTTCCCACTTCTTGTCCAAGCATTTACAAGAAATCCTTTCTCGGAGATACTCAACGATACTCCTTTCGCATCCTTCAAGGATGTCACGTTCCTTCAAAATAGTTTCCTTGTCATATGGCGTGTTGCACTTCTGAAAGTGCTCTGCAGTTTCAATGGTGATGATTGGCATGCAAAGAGCGCCAGACATCATCCGATTGAATTCCGGTGGCACCCCAAAAGGCAGAATATCACACTTTCCAGTCAACATAAAGTCAGTAGCGTTCGCTGCAAATATTGCCTTTACCATGTTTCCAGTAGTTGCGTGCCCATGGACTGCAGGATGAATCACTCTCATTTCATGTGTGACACTTTTAGCTATGTCCCATGCACAATCCCCGGTACATTGAGAGTCAGTGCCAGTGCCCCCCTTACCTCGCGAAACTTTTCTGGGAATCAATCGCCCCCCCATTAGAACGAACCCCAAGTTTCTTTCGATCATTTCCTTGTAAAAGAAACGCTTGAATGTATCAATTATTTTGTGGGTGAGAACCAAGCATTTCTCATCAGTGACGATGATTTCGCTATTATCTGGGACAGAGTAACTTCCATGCTTGCAAGTAATCCCTGTCCGAAAAAGACCTCCTGCTTTGCAGAGTTTCGCGACTTTCTCTTGCATCGCAAACTCGATTTGTGCAAACGTCTGATAGTCACTCGGGGAGCCATCCGTTTTCAAACGCGTGACTGTATCGTTTGCTATCGTACGTAGTCCCTGTGGTGACCGTGTCCCCCCGGGCTCGTACCGTAGAAAGTAACTTGCTCCATTTTGTAAACTGCAATCTCTGTAAAGTATTGAATTTGAGGTCAAGTTGTTAGCATACTACTCAATCCAATTAAGATAGAATATGTCATATAACTTACCTGCGTTTCAGATTGTTTGGACTGAGAGAAAACACTTCTCCAGTTGACTCTAGAACGGCCTTGTACCGATTCTTGCTCTTATAATACGTTTCAATTAGACACATCTCACCATTGAGTTCAGGGCGGCTCTGTAACCCGATGACCTCACAGCGTCTCCCACCAAACTCACTCTCCAATAGCTGCACTAACTTTGGATCGTATGTTCGCAATGCGTCGTATTCTGGCAGACTACCACTAGCGGCAAGATGATGAAGGATTGTGGTATCTGCACCCCACTGCAGCAAAGTGAATAGCGTACTGCAATCTGCTGGTTCAGATCTTTTACTGTCTTTGCACTGATCGTGGACGTGCGTCAGAGCAGAGGAGAGAGGTGTTGCTCCAAAATCAGTGTATGAATCGACCTTAGCACCATATTGAAGCAGTACAACAAGCAGATCGGACCTCCCAAAAGTTGCCGCTGCATGTACCAAGTTTAACGCCCCCATAGCATCAATCGCCTCGAGGCGATTTCTGTCGATGAATCCTGGATATCCGATGAAATCCAATATGAAGCCGATACGGCCTTCTTTTGCGGCCAGGAGGGTGTTGTTTTCGAGGACTGCACATGGATCATACTTCAATCTATCAGCATCATTCCAATTGGAAAGTCTAGGATCGTTTGCAATCATTGCGTCTGTTGGAGGCAACTTTTTGCCGCATGTCGGGCATCCTTTTTCATGTGCCTGTCCCAAATCCACGTACGGTCTGTGCAGATTGAGGCATGTCAAGCAGAATTTGGAGTGGCAGCAAGGCACACTCACACCATTTGTCGCTCCTTCATTGCAGAGATTGCATTTTGGCCTATCGGCGCCAAGGTACAAGCTCTGGAGTTGGTCTTCAACATCTCCTGTCTGATTTTTGGTATTTTTGTCTCCGGCATTGCGTCGTCGTTGTCCCTTGCTCTTCTTGCCCATTTCTGTAGATTTGTTTGCAATGATCTAGAGTTTTCTTTGAGTGCACCGTCGTTGGATATTTCGTTCCATCAAAATCAGCAAAATATACCCGATCTTAATTCGTAACTATCTGATTCCAATGTGGCAACAGCAATAAAAAATGAACGCAGCGATGTGCAAGAGGAGCAACAATATGTAAGGATTAAAATGGGTAACGAGATCCCGTCGACTCATTCTAGAGACAAGATACACACGAACCTACCAGCATAGGAGGGATCTCTTCATCGCAGCGCCGCCCACTTCATTGTATCTCTATTTCTCTATTAGAGAGAGAGCCAGCTTTCCCCTCGGAAGTTGGAAGTTGGAAGGAAAAAGGAAGTGAAGTTTGTGACAGGAGGACGGGAAGATGACGATGTGTACTTAGTGTGCTGTAATTTAAGGGACCTTCGCGCTGGATAAGCTGCTCTCTACA
>Ga0209652_1003809_pt1 | contig 10881 bp, 10 predicted proteins | sample SaaInl74LU_5_DNA_FD_184641 | JGI IMG/M metagenome (GOLD analysis project Ga0209652, IMG submission 184641) | Marine microbial communities from expanding oxygen minimum zones in the Saanich Inlet - ESP_74LU_5_DNA (SPAdes) (version 2) | ecosystem: Environmental > Aquatic > Marine > Intertidal zone...
TAAAGCGCTTGCCAGGGTTTCTCGTCCCCAAACTCGTTAGAGAGATTGGGGGGCAACCTGGCAAAACGCCTATCGACTTACAGTTACATCCCTAACCTAGGCATAAGTATCAACATTAGCGCCTAATGCAGGATTAGAGGATGATGGTTTTGGTACGTCAGCTGCTGATTCCAGTAGCTGAAGCGTCGCTTTCCCCTCTTGTTGCTGTTGGCTTTTCGCCAGCTTAAGAGAAGCTAATTCAAGTGACGCACCGGACGTTCCAGAGGTACTAGCACCTTGTAGATCCATACCATTTTCCTTTGTTGCTTGTAGCAAAGTAAAAAAGTGGGCAGAATTGCCCACCTCATAGAGTATCGACACCTTCTGTAGAAACTTTAACCGATTTTTTAATTTCAAGGATTTTTATGCAAGCTATTCATGAACAGCTTCAGGAAACCATTCAAACGCTTTACCGCAAATCGGTAGACGCAGACAATGCCCTTAAGCTACTTCAACAGGATAAGAAGGGTAAATTTGCCGCTGTATTTGCAGAAGATAGTGGCTTTACCACCTCGGCCAAACGGTTTGGCCCCTATGTAGAAGAAATTGCCTTGGATTGGCAGGCATTGAAAGACATTAATGACGAAGACGCCAAACGAGCGCTTCCCGCGCTTATTAAAAAGATAGAGCTTGCTTTAAGTACTATCGCGCAGTTCCAACAGTCACTTTCGGCTAACTAACTGCACATAATATTCTGCACATTGTTATTTTTTACGGTTTATTCGCCGGTGAATACATCGGCGTTTCGCCAAGCCGCTGCCGGATTTTCTCGACCTCTTTTACATACTGTTCACTATCGACACGCTCATATTTAAGGGTGAAAGCGTCTTTGCTGAGCCCTTCTGGCAGGTCTAAAATAGGTGGGATTATTTGCGACTCTGTTTGAATGCGAGCGATGTCTGTTTGTATTTGTTTTGCTCGAGCGGGATCGGTAGCCACTTTAGCAAATTCAGCGCCAGCCATGTCTGCAGCCAAATCGACAAAGCTGTAGCCTGAGCCGCCAAGCCCTCTGTCCATTAATTCTTTGAATTCGCCGATGGCAAGCGATACCCCTTCTTCCGACAGTAATTGGAACGCTGCAGAAATTATAAAGTGACGCGCTAAATCGTTGCGCCCATGAAGCGTCGCGCCTCGCTTAGGCTTTATCGCTATTGAGGCGTTAGGCTGAATATCTCCTACTAAGTGCCCCACACTGTGATGCCCAACATAGGCCGCTAGCGCGACAATGACAGCCTTATTATGAAGCACGGCATCGTCTTCAGTCTCACTTTGCTCTCTGGCTCGTGCCATGCCCTCGCGAAGGTATTCAATCAGCGACTGCGGCGACGTAGATAAGGCAAGCTCTCTTCCCGAGATATAGCGAAGATAATAGGCGCTTAGTACAGAAAGTTCTGATTCTTCGTCTACTCCTAAGTTAAGCTTTACATTATTGAGCTCTGCAAGCAGGGCATCTAGCGGGCCAAGGCGTAACGTCATATCGGTGTGTGTCATCGAGACGTGTTCAATTCGGGTAAGTGCCAGGGTCGCCACTTCAGATTCTGTCCATGTATTGATTGCCCACTCGAGAAATGACAGAACATAACGCCCTGAAAGGTGAATATCACCCACATTGATTTGCTCAAGTGCCAATGCATTGCCAGGTAAAATAAGGGCTGAAACATTAATGAATAACGATTGACTTGAAGGGGAAAACGTTAGCGCAATGGTGCTACCCACAGGGGTGACATTTACCTCACCGCTGAAATTAGGTATGGCGCGCTGCAGTACGCCTACTAAACTTTCAATTTGTTGTTCTGACAATGTAACTTCATGACCTTCTTCTCGCTTTGAAAATGCGCGCTGAAGCTGTGCAAGCAGAGTATTTACACTATCCGCACCGTCTAATTGTGAAGGCGCTTTCACCGCAACGAGAGGTTCACGTTGAAATGCGGAGAACGTAAGCGCAAGTAGACCAACAAAAAGAAGAAGTGTGGCTGCGAAGGCAATACCTAACACCCATTTAAGGCTGCGTTTCATTACGATTTAGTGTTCACCATGGTTAACTTAAAAAAGCGTCAACGCGCCCCTTTGTGACTATGTTTGTTATGTTACTTTACAATCACATTGACGCGCTAACAGATAAGGTCGCAGTGTGTTACGAAATATGTCGACGCTAACGCAATTATGCACGGCGACATGCTCTCGATGATTACCGTTGCTATAGTACCACTTCAGCCATATTACCTTTACTTTCCAACCATGTTTTACGGTCGCCGGCACGCTTTTTCGCCAATAGCATATCCATCAGCTCAAGCATATCATCCGCATCTTCAATAGTGAGTTGAACCAAGCGCCGCGTATTTGGGTCCATGGTCGTTTCACGCAGTTGAATGGGGTTCATTTCACCTAGACCTTTAAAGCGTTGAACATTGACCTTACCGCGCTTTTTCTCCGCTTCGATTCTATCCAATATGCCTTGCTTCTCGCCCTCATCAAGCGCGTAGTAAACGTCTTTACCAATATCGATTCTAAATAATGGCGGCATAGCAACATACACATGACCTTGGTTGACCAGTGTTCGAAAATGCCTAACAAATAATGCACACAACAGCGTGGCGATATGCAGTCCGTCAGAATCTGCATCGGCAAGAATACAAATTTTCCCGTAGCGCAAACCCGATAGGTCGGTGGAATCTGGGTCGATGCCAAGCGCTACCGAAATATCATGTATTTCTTGAGAGGCAAGTACTTGTGATGAGTCAACTTCCCAACTATTTAGTATTTTACCGCGCAGCGGCATGATGGCTTGGAATTCTCGATCTCGTGCTTGTTTTGCCGAGCCACCTGCCGAGTCACCTTCCACGAGAAACAGCTCTGAATGGTTAATATCTTGTGATGAACAGTCGGTTAACTTGCCCGGTAATGCAGGCCCTTGCGTCACTTTTTTACGCGCCACTTTTTTCGTTTGGCGTAATCGACGCTGCGCATTATTGATACACATCTCTGCGAGCGATTCAGCAACATCAGTATGCTGGTTAAGCCATAGGCTAAACGAGTCTTTCACCACACCAGACACAAACGCAGCAGATTGACGCGAAGAAAGTCGTTCTTTGGTTTGTCCCGCAAACTGAGGGTCTTGCATTTTGGTGGAGAGGATATAAGCGCAGCGATCCCAGATATCATCTGGCGACAGCTTGACACCTCGCGGCATTAAGTTTCTAAATTCGCAAAACTCACGCATCGACTCTAACAAGCCCTGCCTCAAACCGTTTACGTGTGTTCCACCCTGTGCCGTAGGAATAAGATTCACATAACTTTCAGTGACTAAATCACCGCCTTCCGGTAGCCACATTACTGCCCAATCTGCCGCTTCCGTGTTACCACTAAAGCTACCAATAAATGGTGTGTCGCTTGGTAGGGTTTCAAACTCTTGCACTGATTGATACAAATAGTCTTTCAAGCCATCTTCGTAATACCACTCCTGGCTTTCTTTGGTAATTTTATTATCAAATCGTATACGCAGCCCTGGTGCCAGTACGGCTTTCGCACGCAAGTTATGAATTAGACGGCTTACCGAGAATTTAGCAGAGTCGAAGTACTGTGGGTCGGGCCAAAAGTGAACCCGTGTACCTGTATTACGCTTACCGCACGTATCAATAACCGCGAGGTCTTCAACTTTATCGCCATTTGCAAACGCAATTTGATACACCTGACTGTCTCTACGAATGGTCACTTCTACACGAGTAGAGAGTGCATTAACCACAGAGATCCCAACGCCGTGCAAGCCACCAGAGAAGGCATAGTTTTTATTTGAAAACTTCCCCCCTGCATGAAGCTTACTGAGAATAAGCTCTACACCAGAAATTTTTTCTTCGGGGTGAATATCAACGGGCATACCTCGACCATCATCGGTCACCTCAAGTGACTGATCTTCGTGTAAGATTACCCTTATATTTGATGCATGCCCGGCAAGCGCTTCATCAACGCTGTTATCGATAACCTCTTGCCCGAGATGATTGGGGCGCGTGGTATCGGTATACATACCCGGGCGACGTTTTACAGGGTCAAGTCCGTTTAATACTTCGATTGCATCTGAATTGTATTGATTTGACATAGTTATGGTTATTATTTAAGCCTGAAACGAGTTTAACGTACGCAGTTAATGCCCGCGACGCAAGATAAATTGATGGTATCAGGGCTAGTGAATCCCCGCAATCTGAAAGCAGGTATTACCTATTCATCAGCCGAATGACACGACAATGCGACGTTAAGCGCCAGCTTACTGGCCTAAAAGAAAAGCAGCAATATCAGGTAAGTGTTTTTCGTATCCCACAAAACTATGATCGCCGCCCTCTTCAATAAGCAACGATGCCGCCGCGTATTTTTGCGCTGCTTGACGATAGTCGAGGGTTTCATCGTGGGTTTGTAGCATCACTCGGTAGGCGGCTTGATGCTTTAATGCCTGCGTATCAAGTGCTTCTATAACGGCAAGATCATTCTCGACGATTTCAAAACGCGCTTGGGTATAAGGGTTCACATGCTCGCCAATAAACCCGTGAAGCAACTTGTAGGGTTGCACGGCAGGGTTTATCAGTACCGCTTTTCCTCCAAACTTTTCAACCAAATAGGTAGAAAGGTAGCCCCCCATTGAGCTTCCAATCAGTTTTAACCCATCATTTATTAGTTCGGGAGTTTGCGCTATTAAATTAAGAAGTTGGCGCTCAACCTTGCTGGGGTAATTTGATAGTTCGGGAATATGCAACGTTACCTCAGGATGAAACTTATCAAAATACGACTTGGTCGCCTGTGCTTTAACCGACTGCGGAGAACTTAAAAAACCATGGAGATACAACACGTGACACATTATTCATTTACTCTCTTAATTTCACACTCAAGGTTACCATCGTCGTACAATGAAAATAATTGATAGCCTGGCCCTTCGGCACTTACATTAAAATCTGGCGTGAGCTCCCACTGCCAGCAGGTCGACGGCGCACCAAAGCTTAAGCAGTTATTGGCACCAATAACTTGTCGCAGTGGCGAATGCACATGGCCATGTAACACGGCACGTATTTGCGGCAGTCCCTCAAGCCACAAAGCAAACGCATCAGCATTGACCAATTCATGCTTATCCATCCAGCTGTTTGACGGCAATATGTGGTGATGAAGCGCCACTACATGATGAAAGTGTGGCAATGCCTTTATATTTGTTGAAACACAGCGAAGGGCAGCGGGACGTGCTATACCTTGCGTGCCGGTTTTTCGTGTATCAAGGCCATGTAAACACCATGTACCTAGCCTAGCAGGCGCCTCATCACTGAGATGGTATGATTGCAAGGCACTCGCATAATGTTGATTATTATCGTGATTACCCGGAATAACCCACACGGGGATTGATGGCAACGTCTCTATGACAGAGACAAAATGTTGGTAACTGGCTTCTGTATTATCTCCGCTAATATCGCCCGTAACGAGTAGCCCGTCGATACTGTCGATATTCGTCAGAGCATGCGCGAGCACTTGCTTGAAGGTTTCAAATGGAGCCACGTCATTGTAGCCTCTTTTCTGTTTGTCGCCAGAAAGATGAAGATCGCTTATATGGAGAAGAGTTTGCTTCACGCCTCGCTTGCCACCTTTGGTTTTTGTTTTAAACAAAAATCTAACCATTCAGCCAAGAAAATATTCACCATTTGTTTTTCATTACGCTGACGCATCTTGATATTAGGATAATCATAAGATGGCTCTAACTTGCCGGTGTTCTGACTGCTTATCACCTCTGCCATGCGCGCGTCGTGATAAAGGCGCACCGTCATTGAAGGGGTTAGGTAGGCGGGCATGTCGTCAGCAACTTGCTTGACCGTCAACGTGGTGGTGTACCGCGCAGTATCCGTAATATGGATTTCATAACGCAGCGTTTTCCCTACAGAGAATAGGTAACTGAGATCCTCAGTGTCACAATCAGGCAGTATTCGCAGAATGTGCGCGTAATTTAATTCGCACAATGCCTGAATCGTAGGAAGATGAGGAACGTACTTTTTTCTCGTTTGATAGGTCACGGGGTTTGCCACTGCTCCAGTAATGTTGTTTTGTGCATGAAGAACCATTGTAGCGCAATAATTGCTGCTGCGTTGTCTATATGGCCGTTTTCTAACCATTCAAGTACGGTACTTTCGGCAACTCGGTGCACTTTTATATCTTCGGATTCACTGTCAAGACCATGAATGCCTGACGCTTTGGTGGCATCCGTCTGGGCAACGAAAATATGGAGCCGTTCTGTGGTTCCGCCCGGGCTAGATAAATAGCTAAGCGCCTTTGTTAAATTGGTAAGGGTGATACCCGCCTCTTCTTGCGACTCGCGGTGACAGACCTGCTCATCGGTCTCACCTTCATCAATCATGCCTGCGATTATTTCTATTAACCATGGGGTTGAAGATGTAGGCAACGCCCCAATTCTAACCTGCTCGATGAGCACAAATTCATTCAGTACTGGGTCGTAAGGCAAAACGCCAACAGCATGCCCGCGCTCAAATATCTCGCGTTTAACGATGCCGCTCCACTCACCGTTAAAGCATTTATGCCTAAATTGGTATTGCTGCATGGTGAAGAAACCATTGTAAACCGGCTTAATATCGATGATTTCGACGTCATTTGAGGTAAATGAAAGAATTTGCTTGCTCATTTGCAGACACTTTTGGTTTGAATCGATTTATCATGCATAGTACAGACAGTCATAACGTAAGTACATGCAGGAAAACCATGTACCACCAGTAATTAGTAAGGCGTCACAGCGTTAGTTTTTCTCTTAATAATGGGTAAGCTATAGGGTGATTTCACATATTCTGTTACAGTTAAACAAACACTGTTACGAGTAAAAACTTTCGGTTTACTGGCGATATTTCTTACACTTAACTTTATTCGCCGTCACAAGACGCTTAAACACAAAAACAGGAAGACGTAAGCATGAAACGAACACTTCTGTCGCTGATGATTGGATTATCAGTAACGACCAGTGCACTCGCTGATGACCTCATGCAGGTATACCAGCAAGCTTTGGCAAATGACCCTTTGGTAAACCAAGCGAAAGCGCAACGTGATGCGGCTTTTGAAGGAATTAGTATTAGTCGCGCTAACCTACTCCCTCAAATATCAGGGTCGGTTGGCTACAATACCTCTACTGCAGAGCGTACGCAGACATTAGGTGCCACCGCTGACGACCTCCAAATTTTTGTGTTTGAGACCGACTCAACAACCATTGATTATGGCATTCAACTTTCCATGTCATTGTATGATCATGCAAATTGGCTTGGCCTTGACCGCGCAGAGAAAGTTGCGGAGCAAAGCGATGCCCAGCTCGCGTCTAGCATGCAAGACGTGATTGTTCGCACAGTGACTGCGTATTTTGACGTACTTCGAGCACGTGACAGCGTAGAATTTGTCGGCGCAGAAAAGCGCGCAATTGAGCGACAGCTTGAACAAACTCGCCAGCGTTTTGAAGTAGGTTTAACCGCCATTACTGATGTACACGAAGCACAGGCGAATTATGACAGCACCGTTGCACAAGAAATCCAAGCAAAAAACCAGTTAGAGTTTGCGCTTGAAGCGTTGCGCGTTATCACGGGTAAGTACCACGACCGTCTTTATGGGCTAAATACCGAAAGCTTCTCAACTACCATGCCAGTACCTGAAATGGTTGAAGGCTGGTTAGAAACAGCTCAAGACAAAAACCTTGCGTTATTAGTTAATCGACTGGCGATGGATATTGCAAAAGAAGATATCGCAATTGCGCGCTCAGGCCACCTGCCCACGCTTAGCCTTACTGCAAACGCAAACCGAAGCAAGAACGATATTGAAAACCCGTTTATTCAGTTTGAAACACCTTACTTAGACAGTCAATCAGTGGGGGTTTCGCTTAACGTTCCGATTTATCAAGGCTCACGCGTTACATCGCAAACTGATCAAGCGAAGTTTAATTATGTTGCAGCAAGCCAAGCAACCGAGCAAACGTACCGTCAAACAGTGCAATCCGTTCGTAGCTCGTTTAACAACGTGAAGGCGTCTATCTCGACCATTCGTGCGCTTGAACAATCGGTAGTGTCGGCAGACAGCGCACTCAAAGCAACAGAGGCTGGTTTTGATGTAGGCACACGTACCATCGTTGATGTGCTTGATAGCACACGTAACTTGTTTGATGCACGTAGAAACCTTGCTGGCGCACGCTACGACTTCATTCAGTCAGTGGTAACGCTTAAGCAAGCAGCTGGCACGCTGACAAGCGATGATATCGCCATGATAAATAAAGGGTTAAAGCCCGCAGACAATAACGGGTAATCGCTCGGGGTTGTAATGTATCGAAAGGGTGGCTTGGTATAAGCCGCCCTTTTTGTTATTGCACTTTAAAAGGAAAACGGCTTCGTTCTAGCAGGCCAAGCAGTTGGCGAAGCTCAAAGCGCAGTTGCTTTGCTTTTTCATGGCTGGGTTCATACTGAGCAAGCTTACTTGATACCCGGTATAATTTCTCTTGCAACGACCGTAAGTCATCGTCCATGATATTGCCCCATTTTATTTTGTTTATTATATGGAATCTGAATAGGCACGTAAGTGCCAACAGGTTTTGCTATTCTATTCTGAGAAACGAAACACATGCAAGCTTTAGCCCTTCAAAATAGATTTGAGCGCATTCGCGCAAACAAATGGTTCGAAACGTTTGTTGTCAGCGTTATCATCATTTCAGCCCTACTCGTGGGCGCGAAAACCTATGAATTGCCCGCTGGCTTTTCTGCCGTAACCTTGTTTTTAGACTGGTTTATCAGTGCATTTTTTCTTACTGAGCTAACCATTCGTTTTCTTGCAGAGCGAAGGAAACGACACTTTTTTAACAGTTTTTGGAACTGGTTCGATACGCTAATCGTTGTCATTAGTCTCATTCCTGCTGATGACACTGAACTAGCGCTTATCGCCCGACTCGTGCGCGTATTCAGGGTGCTTCGGATGATATCGATTATTCCTGAACTGCGTATTTTGCTTGTCTCACTCGTGAAAGCATTACCGCAGCTTGGCTATGTCATGCTGCTTATGTTTATCATCTTTTATATTTATGCCGCGATTGGCAGTACCTTGTTTGAAAGCATTAATCCAACACTTTGGGGGGATATCACGATATCGCTTCTGACCCTATTTAGAGTCATGACTTTCGAGGATTGGACCGATGTGATGTATGAGACACAAGAAGTTTACCCCTTTAGCTGGATTTTCTATCTTACCTTTATTTTCTTTACCGCTTTTGCATTTTTAAACATGGTCATTGGCATTGTGGTTAATGTCATGGAGCGAGAAAACGAAAAAGCGAGAGAAGAGCGCGAAGCCATGCTGCGGGCTGAAAAAGCACTGCGGGGCGAGCGTGAGCCCACGCTTAAAGATGTGATGGAAGCGTTGAAAGCACTTAAAGCACAACTTGATAATCAGAAACACTAACCCATAAAAAAACCCAGTAATAACGACAGTATTACTGGGTTTGTCTTTATTAAATGACTATACAGCCTGTTCGATAAATTAAGGCTACAGGCCGTATTGTTGTTTTAACGCATTCGCTCTTTCTATTGAGTCCGGCTTCACTAATTCTCTTGCGCTTAAACGGCGCTCAGCCAATGCCTTTTTGTCCATGGCAAGCAGCAATTCAACGTAATTCAAAAACACTTCTTCATTTGACATCGGCTTGGTGTCAATACGCTCATATAAACGCAGCGCTTCCTTGTTATCTTTCTGTGCGATGAGAATTTGCGCCAACGTATCGACCGCTTCGGCATTATCACTTTGAAGGTTTACGGCTCGCTCTGCTAACGCCTTCGCTTGGCTTAACTCTCCGCGCTGGAATTGAAGGTAAGCAAGGTTGTTAAGCACGACAAAATTGTCTGGCGTGACTTCTAGTATCGACGCGTAGGTGCGCATTGCCGCCGAGGTATCGCCGCTTATTTGGCGCTCAGCAAGCAACATTGCGCTTCGCACATCGTTAGGCGATTGCGTCACATGCTTTTGCAAAAACGCTAACGCGGCCTCTTTTTTGTTGGTCATTTCGTACGCGGCTACCAATAATAGTGCGTTGTCTGAATTGGGTGAAGCGTCGTAGGCCACCTGTATGTGAGGAATGGCGTCCTGAGGTTTTTTATCGCTTACCAACAAGCGTCCAATTATCCCTTGAACAAAAGGTAACTCGCGCACTGGCTCTGCGGCTTTATTAACTATCTCCCATGCCTGCGAGGTCTCACCAACCATGCTATGGAAGTATGCCTTAAGTAACGTTAATTGAGCATCTGGGCGCTTTTCTATCACTTTAGTAAGCAGCGCAAGGCCATCTCGATACTTATTTTGCGTGTCATAAATTAATACACTTCCTAACACTGCATTTTTATCTTGAGGATAAACGCTAAGCCAATGTTTAAAGAATGCCTCTGCGTCTGCCACTTTGTTCGCAGCAATGAAGGCTTGGCCTTTTACATTCCAAAACGACATTGGGCTTTGCTTATCACCCTTAATATCGTTAAGTAGCTGAATCGCTTTTTCTGCGTTACCTTCAACTGTGTAGAAGCGCGCTAATAACACACGCAAATCGAGGGCCTCAGGTTGTTTATCGGTTTGCGCTTTGGTGTAGGCCACCACCTCAGAAGTATCATTCTTTTCTGTTGCTAAGCCATACCATAAGGTTAAGGCTTGAACGTCGGTAGGGTTATTGTCGATAAAAGCGTTAACCACGGCGAGCGCGTCGTCTATTTTTTGTTGTGAAACTAATAATGCCACTCGCGCATAGGCAATTTCACTTTTCGCGCCCTTTAGTGTGTCAGCTTCATCAAGCAACGAGGTTGCCTTACT
>Ga0209652_1003813_pt1 | contig 10878 bp, 8 predicted proteins | sample SaaInl74LU_5_DNA_FD_184641 | JGI IMG/M metagenome (GOLD analysis project Ga0209652, IMG submission 184641) | Marine microbial communities from expanding oxygen minimum zones in the Saanich Inlet - ESP_74LU_5_DNA (SPAdes) (version 2) | ecosystem: Environmental > Aquatic > Marine > Intertidal zone ...
AATCAGGGTGTACGACGAATTGCTTAGGAGCGTGATAAATCTAATAATTCAACGTAGACCCTGTTTCCTACCCCAATCTTAGATCTCTCATCTCTCAAAATTTTGAACACAAAATCAAAGCAACCATGACGTCCGAAACGCTGCCCCCACTACCACCGCCACCCCCCGAGACTCCGCAACAAGATGAAGCTGACCATTCAACTGCTGCTACTACTATGAAAGTAATAAATCAGTCGGCTATAACGGCAGCACTAAGCACATTAGAACGCTTGCGCTCACTCCAATCCGAAAAAGAGGCATGCACACTATTTGCCTCCTCTCTCTTATCACATCCGCTGGGAGCAACCGGAGCATCCTCCTCAACGTCTGCTGGCGACTCGACCGATAATGCAGCCGCCGATGCAGCAGCAGAAGCACAGAAAAATAAATTAGAGGCACAAGATCCGCTCCATCCCCGGTCTCTCCCCGGCGGTGTCCGAGATGCATGGGCTTCGTTGACCAAATCATCACGTGCACTCAACGTCCTTGCCGGAGAGGTGGATGACATGGACATCGATCAGAATGATGCGCTATTAGCTAATAATACTGGAACCATCACTGCATCAATGATTGAGAATGAATTGGCCAAAGAAAAACGCCATGAGAATGAACAATATTCACTGAATAATGGTCAGCTTTCCATTGCTTGTAGGACCGTCGCTTTAAAGGTGGCTCTGGAAAGACAGGGAGAATTGACTGAAATTCTAGACAAGGATGCTAAAACTACTGTGCAAATTTTGAAAAAGGCAAGGAAGGAAATTGATGACACAACTAATAGTGATGGTGCCGCTTCATCAACGTTGATGGATTCATTTTATGAAAGGCTAAAGGAAGTGAAGCAGTATCAATCCCAAAATCCAGGAGAGGCAACTAATAATGCCAATGGCATGGCAACAGGACAATCGTCACTACAATCCATGCTACTTTCTGGTCGAAAACGAAAGCACGGTCACCCCCTCGCCGATGGTTACGACATGGCATCCTTGATTGCCAATGAAACATCGGCCGTTCGATCGGGGGAGGTATTCTCACCAGAGGAAATGTTTGGGAAATATGTGGATTTGGTATCACTGTACGAGTCGGAAGTGAGGCATATGAGACATGCGTTTGCAGATGATAATAATGGAAGTGGTGGTGGTGGTGGGGACAAGAACAACCTTGCATCATCCAATCTCTCCTATCTTGATTTTCTATCGATTCTATCGAAAGGACTCAACACCGCCATACCCGAAGCGGGCAAATTACGTGATCGTCGCAAGTATGCACGGTTCTTAAGTGAGTTGGAAAAATATCTCACTGGATTTCTCAAGCGTACATCCCCGTTTTTGAATGTGTCATCGGAGGTGATTGCACCGGCAATTGCATCATTTGAGAAGGAATGGGCAGCGAAGGGTGGTGTGTCTGGTTGGGAGTGTCGACAGGCAGAAGCTTCCATGGTATTGGAATCTAAAAAGGGGGAAGGTGATGGACAATCAGCAAATGGTAATGGCACAGGTGTTGGTATTGATTTGAGTAAATTTGCAACCTCTGCTGATCTAGAGAAGGCTGTCAGTGGTGACGAAATGAAATCAGAACTTGCTCGACTTGGTCTCAAGTGTGGTGGAACTGTCTCGGATAGGGCTGCTAGGTTGTTTTTAACGAAGGATACACCACTGGATAAGCTACCTGCGAAAGTTTTTGCAAAGAAGAAGGGGGGCGGGGCAAAGAATGCTGTGCCTTCCACCAAGAAAGAGACGCCTGGTAGTGAGTTAACTGAAGTTGTTGCTGATAGAAGAGTGGATATTGCTCGGCTGGAATCCATCGTGTCGTCACTCCTCGACCAAGTGAGGCCTACTCTAGACGGCACAAGACGCCGTGTTGAACGTCGAACCACTCAAACCGAAAATGAACGAGACCAAGAAATCGGCGAAGAGATCAATGGAACGCAAATGGATGAAGGCAATACAACTAAGAACAAAACACAAGGTGGTAGCGATGATGAAGACGACGAAGATGACACGCCGATTTACAATCCTAAAAATGTTCCGCTCGGTTGGGATGGGAAACCGATACCGTATTGGTTATTCAAACTCCATGGTCTCAATCACTTTTATCCGTGCGAGATCTGTGGGAATGAGGCATATCGGGGAAGACGCAATTTTGAGAAGCATTTTACTGAGTCGCGACATGCCTATGGAATGAGATGTTTGGGTATTCCTAATACAAAACATTTTCATGGAGTGACGAAAATTGAGGATGCGCAAGAATTGTGGAGTAAACTGAAGACTGTTTTAGAGGGCAATCAGTTTGATGGAGTGGAAGAAGAAGAATACGAAGATTCAAATGGAAATGTGATCAAGAGAGCACAGTATGAAGATTTGGCGAGACAGGGACTATTGTAGTGATTATTCTCTTACTTTCATCTGAAACGTTTACACATTGTTCTCTTCGTTACCTACCAGCAGCGTCGCTATCAACACTGAAGCCATTCCAGCAAGGATGTGCTTCAGGGAGTGACCACTTATTGTTTTCTTTGTTATTGTCCAAATTTCGTAGTCTCTGTCTTCGCAAATCTTCGCCAACGCATACAGCAAGAGTGCTAATCCTTGCTGCACTGCCCCTCCGTATCTTGATGGTTGATAGAAAATTACAAGCACTGTCATAGCAACTAAAGGTAGGAACTGAACCAATGCATACAGTCGTAAGTCATCTGTCCAATTCCAATACAGAACTGATATAACTCCAATGAATATCAATGGTGATAGCAAATATGAGCCAATGCCTTTGTTCAAATAATCTTCCAGAATATAGCAAAATATGGACACAAATGCCACCGTCATTGGCAAACGATCCCATACGAGCGTTTGATTGCTTGGATTCCAATGATAGTAGGTTGATCCAATCGAAATGGCAATAGTAGAATAGAAGAAGATTGGGAGGCACACTTCTAATTGCCACGACCTTATTTCATCAACTTCTCCTCCTACATCTTTGTGACATAAAAGAATTGCGCCCGATAAACCCCCAATCAAGATGACAAAATTTGAAACAACGTCTCCAAAGTTGGGGATTATGAAACCAGCTGTTCGACTTCTTCTGATATCACTATTTGGTGGTAAGAAGAGACCAACTGAAGACGGCGAGTGACATGCACACAAGAATAATCTCTTGTCCGCGAAGTCGTGGTACTTTTGTTGCTGGGTGATGGGTTCAACGAAGAGAAAGAACAGAGAAATGAGCGACATCATCACCAGGATCGGCAAGAGGACACTATCGTCTTGCACATTAGTGTATGCAGCTTTCAATGTGCATATTACAAACGCCAACACACCGCCAACAGATGTAAATGTAGGCTTTCGACGAAGTTTGACTGATGACATGATGGCAAGAGAGCGCAGCAATCTTTGAAAGGAAACACTTCCTTCTTTGATGCAGCCAAGCCAACTATATATGACTCAATCCTCTTCCATCGATAGTTGTTCCTTGATATCAAAGTTGTTAGTCTATTCTACTCTATTCACTGCATTGAGAGAGGGGCAATAAAATATTATGAATTATGATGTCGATGCGTTAGGAACTCTGTAACAAAAATACTGTTACACCAAAAATGATGTAACAAGTTCGAGTTTACAACAAAAGATCCGCACAGTTTGATCTACTGTCCTGGCTCCTGGGCTCCTGGCCAGAGCAGCCGTCAAACCGGTGCAGCTATATACTGATGGCCCATTAGCCTTAGTTACGATAGCATAGAAGACATATTCCTCTGCTCATACTACCTGCTCATGTATTCGGGATACAACATCCTTAATATGTCCTGATGAGGTCAATTTGAATTTGGGCTCTCCGACAGCATCACATTATCTTACTACCATGTCTTCTTTGTTCACTGATGACATATTAGCATGGCATTTATGTTGTAGAAATGAAAGTAAGACCAAAAAATATCCATAAACATGAACATGACCTGCGTTAATTTAAATTGCTGTACAAGCTGATTCATCTATTTCTACTATATTCTTCGTAGTCGCTGTTCCAATCTCTTTTCCATCAAGGAAAATCAAAGCACTTGCATCATCAGTAGTTTCAAGTCTAAACTTGTAGCAAGTATTCACTGGCTTGCAGACCTCCTTCACTATAGTTCCATTCACCTGATAGGGACCATCAAATATGATTTTAGTATCTTGTTCAGTGAGGACCCAGTATGAGCTCCACGGCTTCTCGCCAAGAGTTATCTCAATCGTGACGAGGTTACTTTCACCTTCACATTGTTTCACTGGACTGACGCTCGGGGGTTGAGTAACTGGACTTTTCGTCGGCGAGGAAGTAGGTGATGTAGTAGGTGCCTTTGTTGGTGGGCAATTTGCCGTGCTGTAAGATTCGAAGGCACCGAAATCGCCTCCACTTACTTCTTCCGTCCCATTGAGCATTAACGCATATACACCAGGAGGATCCAGCTGATTTCAAGATGGGATGGTTTGTGAGCAAGGGAAACATGTCGCAAACGCAAGTAATCTCTCAGGTTCAGTCTAAAACTTACCCCATCTCCTGCGGTATCGTTAACCGAAAAGCTCACACAAGCTTCAGCTGGCACACAAATCTCCTCAACAAAGGTAGTGTACTTGTGGCCTGAAAGTGAGCCACTCCTCAACGTGACTTCTGAATCTACTTCTAACTCCCAGCTCGTCTCCTGGGGATTTCCGTCTGTAGTGAATGAGATGCGCACTGGAATTTTGGATGTGTCATCACACGGAGACTCTGAATAAAAGTTGTACACTCTTGTTAATCCTCCATTCGAGGAATCGAACGGCAGTCCGACTGCAACAGCTTTTCCATCACTAGAAAGAGACAGAGAAGCTGCAGGACCTGAAGGTACTCCATTAAATAGTGTTTTGTAGTGCGTGCCATTCCATTTGTACATACGAATAGATTCATCAGTAGGCAGCGGGTTTTTAACACTTGTGCCGACTGCCAGGATACTTCCATCTTCGGAGAGATCTACCGAAAAACTAAAGTTGAATTGATTGATTCAGCAAGCTTGCAAATGTTAGACAAGAATCTTTATCTGAAATCAGCAACACACATAACAACTTACCCTCCCAAGTCAGCACCAGCATGAGTTGCCAACTCTACCTGTCTCGGATTCCATTCCTGTGAAGACTCATTCCATGAATTGACATGGACAGATGAGTTGAAGCCGACTGCAAGTATACCCCCTTTCATCACAACCGATTTGAGTGGCCATGGAGACCCGAAGGATGCGTCGTCATAAATCGTCTTCCGTATTTCTTTCCATCCAGTAGAATTGTTCCATTTGAACACCTGTGTTATCAACTTCGCTGATTCAAACCTTGGACCAGGCAAGACTTGGCCTTCCAACGTGCCTACAGCTAGATAATCACCCGATAATGAAACGTAATAACCTTCCAATCTGAACTGATGTGGAGATTCAGATAATGTTCTCGACGACGGCGTAGCAATAGCTACACTTCCTCTTTCCTTCCACGTATCGTTTGACCAAGTGAACACTTTGACCTCGCCATTTGTAGCTGTTCGTCGAGAAACAGTTTCTCTAGCAGCCCCACCGATTGCAATGTTATCACCATCAATAGAAAGGCTATTACCAAATCGTCCACTTCCAATAATATCCTCGCCTCTTTGAATGCATCCATCTGTGGAGCAGGTGAAGACACGAACTAGCCCGATCTTGGGCGCTCCAACTACTAAAGTGACCGTCGGGAAAGTGCGTGGATTGCTTGCGATATTAAACGACTCTTCAGACAAACCGATTACAGCACCAAAATTGGAGTCGGATTTTCCTTGGATATGTTGGTCTCTTTGTTTCCATTCTGCGCCATCCTTGTCAAACAAGCGGACGATCGAAAGACCCGGATCGGCGACCGCAAGAACCTTGCCGTTTCCACTCAGAGCAATGGCTTGACCCGATCGAGATGCACTGCTCACTCCCTTTACTTGTTCTGCGCTCAAGTCCCATTGATTAAAAGCACATGGAGGCCAAGGATATCCAGTATCAATATATCCTTGCTCTGTCTTGCCACAAATATTTTCAAGGGTGCTTCTGCATGTGTTGTCACAGCAATCACCACCATCGAATCTGAATTTCTTTTCGTTGTAATGTGTGTCACACAGCCCATCGGAAAGAGATTTTGGAGGTATTTCACACCTCGATCCTGAATATTCATCAGGGCACTCGCCACAAGTACCATTCTTCGAGTGACATACCGCCCCCAGGCAAGGATTTCCTGTGCTACACTCGGCGCAAGATAGTTCAGTCTCGATGAAATCTCTTTGCAAGTAGTTGTAACGAAGTTGATCAAATGCGCCATTTGAAGAAGAGGGTCGCCATTTTATGCGTAATGGCGACGCCGTGTCGTACTTATCTAATTGCTTGTCAATATAGACGGGCTCGCTTTCGTACACAACACTATAATTTGTGAAGTGTCCATGAAACTTGGAGAAGTATTTGACGAGGCCCAATGTGTCGTTGACGTTTTTCAGTCCTGGAAACAAATGCTTGTAGCTCATGATCCAACGTTCGCCAGTGAACATGACGAAGTCAGTTCCATTGGTAAGAGGCTCATTGCCATCAAGGCTAGTATAAACCGGGCGGTAGCTAATGTGTATCGCGAGAGTAAGTATATTGAATGTTGAATCGTAAAATAAGCAATAACTCAAAATATATGACGAAACTCACTAAGTGTCTGCACCTTCAAGCCTGTGGTACTTAGAGGTAAATTGTCCACCACCTTCCTTTGAAAAGCCCTCTGCCTCCACCACTTGACAAGGCTCTGAATACTCACAACGCAGCCCATAACGACCCTTCTCCTCATTACTAATAATATTACACTCGCATTTGTCGTACTTTCCAATTTGGACGCACGATCCATAATCCCCGCAAAAGTTATCCACCTGCGTACATTCGTAACACATCAGAAAGTGATGCGTAAGAGGAGCCGCGCGGTTCGTTGGGGTCTTGATCACCCACGGGGAAGAAGTAGTTGACAAAATACTGTAACTTTCACTCTCGGAGGAGGCCGCCAGCCAATTGCAAGGGTCCCATACGCCACCATCTTCGGTCAGGGAAAGTGTCCAACGCGTCTCGTCTTCACAGTATGCCAACAAGGGACCTTTTTCTTGATCGGATATGTCAGTTCCTCTGTAACTTGATCTACGACCAAATTTCTTTTCTTCATGTTTGTGAAACAATCCAGTAAACGTACCCAACATGGGTAATATCTCATCACCAAATTGAGAAAAGATTTGTTGACACAGGTATGCGCCACTCCTTTGCTGCCAATAGATGTAGACCCAACTACCAAAGAAGGACAAGAAGAGAACGACGAAGTACAATAAGGACACCTTCATTGCATATACCGTATTCAAGCATTCCTTACTAACACGGTAAGATTTCTCAGGCATATCCTTCGCCTCCTTCTTCAACACATCTCCAAGTAATCCTTCTTTTGCTAATCCAAACACCACATCATCAAGGGTGGAAACGAACTCGATGGCTGAAAAGTTCAACAATAAATCAAGGACGGAATTCGATCGCATGATCAGCAAAAATGTAATGACCAATCCCAGAAACCCTTGCGATGCACGTAGCACGATGGACAATGTCCATTTCCAAAGTGTTGCCCCAGGAAACATCTGTGCTATACTCTTGTCCATAGTACTTGTACCTTCTTTGCCCTTGTCAAACCCATCCCGATATAAACAGATTGCTTTTCGTACATCATGTTGAGTAATGATTGAAATTAATATGGCCAATACTTCTGATATCCTCACAGGAATGCTCACATTGAAAGGAAACCCCACTGGATTCTTCTTATTATCAACATTAATAATGTCGTTCGCTAGAACGACATATATGGACATTTGAAATAAGAATACCATTATTCCGCACAAGAAACACTGACTGCGGACATCGGAGTAAATTAGAAAGCTGAAGGTATCGTCAGGAAGGTTACGTTTAGAGTAATCGCGGTCCGATGTTGATTGTGTCGTCGTAGTGTCGTCTGAATGGAGCCGTTTGATGACTTTGCGGATGTCGATGTCATCCTCATCGTCATCACCAAATGAAATCTTCTCATCGTAGTAATCGTCATCACCAATTGAGGCGGGTAGTGAACCTTCTTCGTGGACGGAAGCATCATCTTCTGCAGCGCGATCTTGTGGAATCGGCAAGGTGGTGTTGCTGGTGAAATCCTCAGCCGCTGTCGCGGTGGGAGGAGGATCGTCGGGCAGCAGCTGCCGCTGGTTCTCTGTGTCAATGTTCATGTTCAGGCTGTTTCTCTCTTGTATCTCACTGCTGAAGTAACCGTCTGGAGACTATGTCCTTGTGTTATGGCCGCCTTGAGGTACTGTGAGGTAGCGAACGGCAGGGTGTCTTCTTTGGTACAGCTCTCTAGAGAGGGCGGGAGAGAGAGGCCATGTGTACTTATGGCGCCCATTCTATTGGCATTCCTTCGCACCCTTTCTCATAAAGGGTAAAAATAAAGGGGATCTCCAGCAACTTACCAGTATTTTACATACTTATTTACAATATTTACTCGATTTTTGTCGGTGTTCGGTGTCGGTGTCCGCCTTTGGTGTACGCAGCTCTGCGAACGCTGAAGGCTCTTATCTATTTTATTTCAAGCGGCGCCCATTTTATTGGCATTCCTTCGACACCTTTCTCGTAAGTCTATTTGGTCTTTTTCCCTCTCAGCATGGATAAGTAGATGGCAATTTGCGCCCTGTTTGCGCCCCATCCAAACGCAGTTTTTCCTCCGTCTGGGTCATGGTCAATACGTACGTACTTCGTGAAGATAAAGAGCTAAATTTCCACGGGCCCCACTACACTAACAAAACATTTGCTACTCCTACAAAATAGCTAGCAAAACCATTTTGCTATCCACTTCGCTGAAGCGCCATGAAGATGAACAAAACATCACCTCGTGTTTAGAATATCGGCCTATGATGGTGATGGGTAGAAAACAGAGACATAATCTACCCTGTTAGTGGTTCTAAAAATGCAGTCTTCATGTGTTAATTAACAGAGCATGCATAAAAATGATCGTCATCCGTTTCTCTATCTGATCAACCTATATAGTATATACATATAATTTATACTCCTATTGATGTTCCATTAATTCACTGAATGAGAGTCCCCCTCCCAAAAAGATTCATCGTCATCCTCCCGGTTACAAGTTACAAGCGGATTCCCCAATAGTAGTTATTGTTGTTGTGGTCGCATTTGCAATCTGTATTCCATCAAGGAAAATCAAAGCACTTACATCATCCGTGCCTACAAGTCGAAACAAGTAGCAAGCTCTCACTGGCTTGCTCTTTCACAATTGTTGCCATTTTCTTCTCTAATAGAGCATCCAGAATGATTATATCAGTTCCTTGTTCTCTGAGGTCCCAGTATGAATCCCATGGCTTTTCACCAAGAGTTATCTCAATCTTTACGAGATTACTATCATCTTCACATTGTTTCACTGGACTTGCGCTTGGGGGTTGAATACGTTGACCTTTTGTCGGCGAGGAAGTAGATGGTGGTGTTGTTGGTGCGTTGGTCGGCGAGGAAGTGGGTGCTGGGATTGGCGCAATAGTGGGTTCCGGTGTAGGTACTTTCGTCGGCGAAGAGGTAGGTAGTGCACTTGGTGCCTTGGTCGGCGAGGAAGTGGGAGCCGGTACAATTGTGGGTGTAGGCCCTTTCGTCGGCGAGGAAATGGGATCCTGTTGAGGTCCTTGCGTCGGCGAGGGCGAGGAAGAAGGATCCTGTGGAGGTCCTTGCGTCGGCGAAGGCGAGGAAGTGGGATCTGATTCAACTTCACAATTTGCCGTGCTGTAAGATTCGAAGAAAACAAAGTCGCCGCCCCTTGCTACTTCCGTCCCATTGAGCATTAACGCATATACACCAGGAGGATCCAACTGCATTCAAGATGGGATGGTTTGTGAGCAAGGGAAAACACGTCGCAAATGCAAGTAAGCTTACAGGATCAGACTAGAACTTACCCCATCTCCTTTAGTATCAACAGCCAAGAATCTCACACAAGCTTCAGCTTTCACGCAAATCTCCTCTACGAAGGTAGTGTACTTGTAGCCTGATAGTGAGCCACTACTCAACTTGACTTCTGAATCTACTCGTAACTCCCAGCTCGTCTCTTGGGGACTTCCGTCTGTAGTGAATGAGATGCGCACTGGAAGTTTGGATGCATCATCACACGGAGACTCCGCATAAAAGTTGTACACTCTTGTTGATCCTCCATTCGAGGAATCGAACGGCAGTCCGACTGCAAGAGCTCTTCCGTCACCAGAAAGAGAAAGAGAAGCAGCAGGGCCTGAAGGTACTCCATTAGACAGCACCTTGTAGCGTTGGCCGTCCCATCGATACATTCGAATGGATTTATCGGTAGGCTGGGGATTTTCAATACTTGTGCCGACTGCCAGGATACTTGCATCTTCGGAGAGATCTACCGACCAGCTGCAGTTGAAAGAGTGAGTAAACTTTAGGCAAGAATCTGTAGCTGAAATCAGCAACACAAATAACAACTTACCCTAGAAAGCCTTCGGGGCCTTTTGCCAACTCTAACTGTCTCGGATTCCATTCCTGTGAAGTCTCGTTCCATGAGTAGACTTCGGCAGAGGAATTGTAGCCGACTGCAAGTATACCCCCTTTCATCACAACAGATTTGAGACTTGTCTGAGTACAATCTTCTTTGGCACAACAATGAAGTGTATGTCATTGACGTTTCCCAGAGTGTGGAGTCAGATCATCCATCTGCGTTGGACTTTTTGAGAAAGGATGCATCTAATGTCAATGATTTCTACCGTAAGAATGGCAATATGAATGTC
>Ga0209652_1003815_pt1 | contig 10874 bp, 8 predicted proteins | sample SaaInl74LU_5_DNA_FD_184641 | JGI IMG/M metagenome (GOLD analysis project Ga0209652, IMG submission 184641) | Marine microbial communities from expanding oxygen minimum zones in the Saanich Inlet - ESP_74LU_5_DNA (SPAdes) (version 2) | ecosystem: Environmental > Aquatic > Marine > Intertidal zone ...
TTGTATGTGTTGGCCTCTTCGTTTTCCTTGGCTAGCAGAGGTGTGACGATATGATCGTCAATAAATATGTTTGCTCTTTCAGGGAAGAAGGAGGACATCTTGTTGTTGATATTGGGTTGATATTATTAGCTGGATGTGGCGAAGCCGTATGCAAGATCGACCCTGGCGGCGGAGCAGGGAGATGAGCGGCGTGATGGTTTCCTGATCAGCAGCAATTTCGCTGACGACGTCAATGAAAAACGCAACACGAGCCACTAATTGATCACTATATGTAAACGCCAATTATTGTTGGAGAGCTATGGTGGTGATAGAGAGCTATGCAATGAGGACGACATGGTGTAGCTAGCTGTCCCGCGTTCTCAGTTTCTCAGTGACATAAAGGACGCGTGGCTACAATTTAGGAAATAGGATTTTTGTAGACGGTCATCAGTTAGGACCGGTCATTTTACGTCATCCATGCGTCACACCACGTCTCCTCCTAATCCTCCTCTCGCTCCATCCATTTCGTTCGCGGAACAATGCGATCGAGCAGCCACATTTTGTGTCCTCCAGAGTAATCAGCGGCAGCAACACGCCTCGAGTGCATTGATCACAATTGATCAGAGTTTTTAGTTTTAGTAGCTGCTCCGCTTCGACGAATCATCATCATCAGCAGCAGCAGCAGCAGCACCTGGTCCTCTACCGGTTACGATTCTTTTTCCTCCTAATATACAAAATGTCTTATCTACACCGCCAGTCATTCTTCGTCGCCCTCCTCCTGGCACTTGTCATCTACATTGTTCCACTAGCATCCGCTGCTGAAAGCAAATGCGCCGGTGAAGGTCAATTCTCTTGTCCCAACTGTGGAGGAATTTCGGTTAGCGACTGCATGGATTGTGATGGCTACTTATTCACCGATTACAACTATGGACTTTGCTACAATAGAAAGTTGTTCAATACGAATGCTGAGAATGGGAATAGTGACAACCATTACCCGTTTTTGTGGACTGATATGTAAGTTTATCGAGCTTTCAAGAGTTGTTATAGACTATTGCATGAGAGAAGCAGCTCATTTCTCACTGATCACGTTTTTCTATGAACTTATCTTGTGTGTATTCTTTATTTATGCTCTGCCATCAGTGTCGGTACAATCGTGTGGTTCCTCACCGCCGGTATCGCTACTGCATGTGGAGTAGGTGGAGGAGGAATCTACGTCCCCATGGGTATCCTCCTACTTCGCTTTCCTCCAAAGCCGAGTTCTGGCTTGTCCCAAGCATCCATCTTCGGTGCTAGTTTGGGAGGAATTCTTGTCAATATTCGTAAACGCCATCCCGATGAACACATTCGTGATACCAAGGGTACTCCCTCTGAGGAACATCCAGGTAAGATGATTGCTTATGAGAAGGGCAAGGGACCAATGGAAATTGAAGATGATCGTGAAAAGTATCTTGATGGAGGAGATGGAAAACGTAAATTCTACACTCGACCAGTGATTGATTACAACATGGCCTTGTTCCTTGCACCCATGGAGATGGCAGGTGCAGTTCTTGGTGTTATTATCCAACGTGTATTTCCCAATTGGTTGTTCTTGTGCTTTGCTGCGGTCGTTTTGGGATTTACGGCGTTCAAAACTTTCAAGAAATTCTTTGTGGCCTATGCTAAAGATAAAGCTGCGAAGGAGGAGAGAATCGAGTTGACAAAAAGAGAGTCTCAAAGGATCCTTGAGAGTCAAAAGAAGAAGGAATCTGATGCCAATGGTGAAGGAGCCGCCAGTGATGCAGTGGATGACGTTGAAGGAAATGCTGACACCAAAGAAGTTAAGGAGGAAGAGGATGATCCAAAACAGCTTGAACAACGCAGAAAATTCCTCGAAGAAGATTCGCGTCAATACCCTTTTGAAAAGATATCATATCTCATCTTGCTATGGATTGGGCTTACTATCATTACTTTCTTGAAGGGAGGCAAGGGAGTTGATTCCGTGATTGGTATCAATTGTCAAGATGCGGGTTTCTACGTGCTGGTCGCAGCTCAGTTCTTGTGGACTTTGGGTTTCGCTGCCGTGTTTGGCTATAAGAATGTGAAGGGCGTCAATGAGCGCGTTGCAGTGAATTATCCTTTCAATGAAACTGATGTGATGTGGGACTTTAAGAAATTGCAGTTCTATTCATTCTTCACCTTCGTTGCGGGCATTGTTGCTGGTCTAATTGGTATTGGAGGAGGTATGGTTTTGGGACCTTTGATGATTGTGATGGGTGTGAATCCTCGTGTGTCCACTGCAACAACTGCGACAATGATTTTGCTCACGAGCAGTAGTGTCGCTGTCATGTTTGTTATGAGTGGATTAGTCCCTTGGCAATATGCAGTGTACTTCTTCTTCGTGTGTTTGTTGGGAGCTTACATTGGAAAGACAAGAATCGACGCATACGTCAAGAAGACAGGAATGGGATCTATCCTTGTGGGTATCTTAGCTACTATCATCGCACTTGCCACCATTGGTTGCATTATCATTTTGTTCTTGAATTTGGCGAAGGTGGACTGGTGTGTGGATGGCTTCAAAGCGTTCTGCACGGTTAGCTCTGAGGAAGATGCATGCCCAACACGGTTGCTGTCGCTTAGTGCTGAAGAAATCTTTCCTTACTAGATTTCAATGGGATATCATTTAAATTTTGTTTGCAATACATATGCTGATCTAATTTCTAAAAGATAAAATTGCAGTTTTATCTCACATGAACATTCACTCTCCTGTATTCACTCTCATTTGCTCCTTTTCTTATCAACTTGCTAGAACATTTATTTTAGTGTCATTCAAACAGTCAGGAACACAATCTCAAACAATGTTACTAAAATGCACCTCCGCCCGTTGCCATTTTATATATCACTGCTATAAGACCAATTCCTAATACAATACACATAATATCAACACACAACTTGTCCGAAGATCTTCCGACTTCGTCTAAGGTATCCTTCATCTTTGCATTAACATTAACCATGTGCTCATGAGCATTATCAATCTTTGACCCCACCTCTTGCAACATTTGATTTTGTCGTTTGACCTCCTCTCCCTGCCGTAAGGCCAACTCATGTAAATCTTGTATCCCCTCGCCTATCTCATCAAGATCTTGATCAAATTCAGCGTCACGGTCACGAATTTGTTGTAGTTGAACTTGTTGTGAGCCAGTCATTGCAGTTCCGGTAGTTCCTGATGTCCACGATTTGCCGCCGGATGGATCTGAAGAGAGAAAAAGTGTAAAATGTCGTGAATAATTCAGCATTGAAAATGGCAATGAATGTGCACATCATATGTATTGAACCAATATATTTGAGCCCCCAGCACCAACAGAATAACAAGTATAAGCTCACCACTTGCAGATTCAAAGTCAACCGCATCCAAAGCAGCCAACGCCCCCAAATTAAGTGTCACCCCCTCATCCGCCGCCCCTCCCCTCGAATATCCCGCCATCTGCGCATCCTTCACCTTCTCAATCTGGTTTTGCAACTCCATCACAAGCGACTGCTGCGTTTCCATCTCTTCCGGCGTAAACTTGGACTTCTTCTTCCGTGCCTCCTTCTTATACATTTCATTCAACTCATTCCATTCATCTTGCGCCTGTCGGACCAACTCCCGAATTTCCGCCTGTGTCGCAATCTTCACCTTTGGATCGAGCGACACTGACGACGATTGTTCCTCCTGCAGTGCCGCCACGGTCTTGAGTCTGTCAATAATGGATGATTTCAGTTCGAGGAAGCGTGATCCCGTCTTTTTGCCCTTGCGGCCCTTGCCCATTTGGACTTGGCCTGCGGAGGCGGCGCGATTTTTCTTGTCTTCATCGGATGATTTTTCGACGGCGCCTACTTGTTCTTGGATGGCGTAGAGTTTGGTTAGGAGGATGGTTAGCTCCTCGTCTTGTTTTACCATGGTGACTGCTTATCTTATTCTTTGTTGGTTGTGTTGTTGTCGTCCTCTTTTATTGCCTCAATCATAGCTAGTGCTGCGGGCTCTCGGCATTGTGTCTTGTGTGTCTTGTTGCTTCTGCGGTGGGTGGTGAGCGTTTCCGTTATGTCCAAAGTACGAAGATAATGCCCAGAAACGTAACTTTGTATCCAAATTGCAACCTTCTTTAATACTAACTTTATATATTCTATTTTTGCCCCTTTCTCTTATTCTTGCACAGGAGACAGTACGTAAGAATATGAGGTTCTACCGATTCTACGTGTTGCTAATTGCAAACTAAAAAGCTAGACTGTGACGACGTGAAAACGACTGATCGAATCTTTGACTCCCCTTGTGGGACCCCACTTTTGCTTTTGATCATTTGGTTGTGCATTACATTGGTTCATTATCTTTTGGCTTTCCTTGCTGCAGCAATGTAAATGAGGAGCAAGGTTGGAACCTCAGTCTTCACAACTTTTTCTCTTGGTGTTTTGGGGGATGGATTGATAGATGAGCTTGTTCTAGAATATATATACTAAGTTAATGAGTGGTGAAAAGTCATGTATAGAGGGAGTTGTATAGAGGGAGTATGCATTTGAGTCATTAATCAATTCCTATACATATTATTGATCTAGCTGCACAATACCTAACACATACGGAAAAATTCGAGCTGAGACATCTATAGTCCAAATAAGAATTGGAATAGAGAAAGCAACTATGCCTATCCACTCTGCCCTCTTTGAAATCAGCATCTTGTCTCTGAGGGTGATGAAAAATGCCGCGTAACTTGCTGCCATACTTCCACCTTAAGTGAAGAGATTGATTTCGTAATGAGATTACCAGTGGTAGGTACAGAAACAGAGATGGAGAGAGAATGAGATAACAGCCGAATACATTCGTAAAGATGAGATGTAGGTAGTCACGATCTTACCGACATTGTTGTAAAATACACTCGCCCCCAAACCAAAATCTTCCTTTTGTAGCACTTGATCAAATACACTAATCAGCCATCCGTGATCATAAAGCACAGCATTGATGTAACCGGTTGAAACAATGACAGGAAGTGGCCAAGCCGCACTGAAAATGTACCGAAAATACTCTAACCCGTAGGATGTATTCTCCTCTTGTGATCTCTTATCTCGACGGTCATCAATAAGATCTGATGCTCGAATCATGGTATCCAAGATCAAGATCATATTCCAAGCGCACAGTATACCAAAGCCAACTTGGCTGGCCAATGGTGCTATCATCTGTTCTGGAGCGAATGGACCTGCCCAAACTAAAAAGTAAGCCGAAAATAACGAAGACCCTGCGACACCGATGAAGGCATTTCGGGAGGCAACATTATTCGATCTGTACAGCAAAGCCATGCGAATGGAAGCAGCACACATGAAGAAATTTGAAATACAAAACGCCCACATGACCGGCTCGAGGTAGTCTGGAACAATGGCAAACAGCTCTTGCCTTCCTATTAACCATCGACAGGCGGCAGTTCCCATTAGAGTAAAGGATGATATAGTATACACCACCGCAGATACTTTATGGATACTAAATGCATCTTCGAAAGTGTTTAACCGTCTCTTCCAACGACTCAGTACTGCATCGCTACTTTTGAGATTAGTGCCGGCGTTTGTATTTGTGGTGAGGCCATTGTCTGAGACCGCGTCTTTCATAATGTTTTCTACATCTGACGATAAAAATAATGATTCTTTTTCAAAAGCTGCAGTGGCTACGCTTTCATCATTAAGACTGCTTATTGTTGACAAAGACATGTCGGGGACATTCGCATCTTCGTCAAGCCTCGTTTTAATGACTTGCATAGTAGAATCATCGTCTGCTGAGAACGAAGACAACACTATTCCTATTCTCTTGTCCGTGGGTGTCGACGACAAGTGCCGAGTATGTGCTGTGCAAACAGGATGGATGAATGCGGATGTTATTGTTGTTGCTGTCCAAGCTGCTACAACCAAGTAGTATAGATGAAGACACGGTGGTGATGTTCTGCTAGTATGGTAGCGGAGTGACATAGTGGAGGGAGGGAGTGGAGAAGAGGCCCTCGCTACGCTACTACATAAAAGTTTATCATGGGCATAAAATAAAAAGGCATCCTTTTCTTCTTCAATCTTCAAGCTGTGAATAGTGCATGGGCTTTTATGATTGTGGAAAGCACCCACGCGTACGGTTTCTGCTCCTTGCTTGAGATATTGTAGAGAAGCGACACACATGATGTTTTTGCTTTGGATGGTATTGATGCACTTATTTAAGTATCTTGCTCTCTTACTTATGATATGCTCACATATTGTACTCAAGAGGAAGGTTGTCTAAGGCGAATGTTGGTGGAAGACAGTGGTGGTGAGGGCCACAAGTTGGTATCTTGTTATTATGTAGGAGTCAGCTTCGTAGTCCCTGTCTGTATCGTATCTTTACTGTATCCTCATGTCTATGTACTTACTGAGTAACAAATCACTGGTGCTAACCCAAAAGGAAGACATTGAGTTCGTTACTAGTCTCTATGCACTATCATGCTGAGCTCTTGATAGTCGTGGCCAAAAGATGCTCAAGAAAGCGGCAAGGCTACCGTCATGTGGAATGCCTGAGGTCAATTTTAGATAAGAGTATGTGAAACGCTTGAGGCCCAAGAGTCAAGATTAGAAATAGCCAGGCCAGTGAGATCTCTAGATCTAGAATTATTAGTAATGATTATAAACGAAGACGAAGAGACTTCGACGTGATAGCTAGCTGTTCAATGAATGATAAGTGATAAGAAACAAATCTAAGCAGCTTCTTCACGAGAGCGTGATAATGCACCTACAAGCATAGTAGAAAGAGGACGACGATATTTGTAAACTGCTCTTTACTCCAAACCTCATGACTTTATCGTGCCATTACATACAAAAAGTTGGTCACTTCTTCTGTCCTACGGCTACTCCTCTCATGAACTTCTTGAACACGAGCATCCTCAAATCCAACATCTCTCTAACAATCGTTAGATAGGAGGCTCGCTACCATAGTTTTACTAGCATTTAGTGATGGACATATGTGTCCATCGCTAATTAGCGTTGGACATATTTGTCCATCATTACTCAAGATTACTCACTGGATAAAGCGCATATAGGCCTGAAGCAAAAAGTGTGGAATCAATATTGTACAGGGACAACCTTTCTCAAATCTCACGTTCGATAGACTGCTTCAAAGTGTATTGAGCCAGTAGCCAGTGTCTTCTGGTACAAGCGAAAGGTTATGTGACCATTCAAGAGCGACAAAGTTATGACCTGTCCTGTATTAACAGGGCCCAGAGATCCCACGAAGGCATTTGCTAAGGTATCATTCTTCGATCAGTACACACAGCCCAGCCAGCAAATGGGGGCAGCGCACAGGAAGAAATTGAATGACTCTACACACCGTGCCAAGAGAATCTGAGAGAGAAGTACCATAGGCCGAACACTCACTAAGTTCCATCAACTAACGATCTCGACAGCTTCCTGTCCTGCATACATACCTGAAGAGGAATGTTGAAGTAGGACACTTCGAATGCCAGCATGAAGGGAGGTCATTCGGAGTAATATGAACATACATATTGCCCCTTCTCTTCGAGAGCTGAGCATATGTAAATATAACTATTGCCCTTTTGTCTTGGCGCGACGGGGTTTCCCTTCAGATCTTTGGTATTGATGCACATACTCAAGCATCTTGCTCTCTTACTTATGATATGCTCGCATACTCAAGAGGAAGGTTGTCTAAGGCGAATGTTGGTGGAAGACAGTGGTCGTGATGGCCACAAGAAGTTGGCATCTTATTATTATGTAGGAGTCAGCTTCGTAGTCCCTGTCTGCATTGTATCTTTACTGTATCCTCGTGTCTATGTACTTACTGAGTAACAAATCACTGGCACTGGTGCTAACTAGGATTGCAAAAGGAAGCCATTGAGTTCGTTACTAGTCTCTATGCGCTATCATGTTGAGCTCTTGATAGTCGTGGCCAAACGATGCTCAAGAAAGCGGCAAGGCTACCGTCATGTGGAATCCGGAGGTGAGTGCTAGTGAATGGCAATTTCATTCTACATGCCTGTCTTGTCATACTTATACTTATTGTCTATCAAAAGTTTGGTCTTCTACTCATGCTCCCCTGTCCCTGTACTATTATGAGAGCAGGGCTGGTTTCTTTCCTCTCTCAACCTATCACTGGCAACAGGCTGTCATGCGGCCTCTCGAAATTGTAATTGTCTAATTTACTGTACTGCTTAGCTATTTCAGAGATGTCTGCTGTTTGAATCTCAACCTCTTGCTTTCATCCAAGGTCCAAGCGCATCTTCTTCGTCTTCGGCATTTTCAGCGTCTTCTAATCCTTTTCATTTGTTGGATACACAAACGTCTCATATTCTGGCAACATTATTCACACATATGGTAGTTTCGAGAAAGTTCAATGTTGGAATAGTCTGCTATGACACATACACTCTCTCACAAATACCATAGTATCTCAATAAGTTTCTCGAGATTACTTCGTACATCCTCCCCTGGATCCCGCCCACCATTGAGAACACACACTTCGAGTAAGATTGTTTCTGAACAAATACTTTTCAATAGTTCAATGAGAAGGCGACCATAGATAAACGCAGCTGCATACTGCACAGCAGGAATGTTGAAGCCTCCGAGTGCCAAGCGAAGAGTCGCGGCTTATATAGCTATTGCCCTCCAATTGGTGCGACCAAGGAAATACAGAATAACTGAGAACTCGATGCACGGTGTTCTCATTCTCATCCACCTCTCCGACTCCCTTCAGAGAACCATTGTTATAAGATAAAATAACTCTCAATACTGCAAAAGAAGCGTTGCCCATCCAAGACTTTATTGTATCTCTTCTATGAAGAAGACGTAGCAAATTAGGCTTGACATGATAAGAATTCTAATTTTGTATGAGATTGTGTCGCATGACTTCCATCAATTTCTGTCGAAGAATTCGATCTTCACGCAGGGGTGTCCATCGCTTCAATCTTCCACTTTGTATCATTTCTTTGTTTTCGCCCTCTATTTTTCCTTGCAACGCTATGGAAATTTCTTCGCTGAAACTTCTACTTGATTCCGATTGAATACTTTGTTGCGTATATGTCTTAGATTCAAAGGGTCGAACAGAAGATATGTCTTGTTGCAGATATGAGACAACTTCCTCTTCTTCAGCGTGACTGGTGCTGCTTGGAGTGCCTTTCAATTCCTTATCATTCGCGACGCTCTGATCCTCTACGAAATCTTTGCTCACTGGCTCTTCAAAATTAAACTCGTACTCGTCATCAGACCACCCTCCATCTTCATCTTCTTCATGTTCATCTTCGACCGTGCTTTCCATGATTGTCTCCCCATTGACTTCGCCTTTGGATAGAAACTCCGCTCCTTGATCGCCTGGCTGCTGCCTAGCCAAGTGTGTAGGAGGGTGCTGTACAATGCCAATTGCTCCATCTTCTAGTCCCGTTGTGGATTGAGAAATGATGTTGGCATTCTCTTCTTTCCGATAAAGTGTGGGAAAGTCAGTTGTTGGTGCCTGCACAAAGTGATTTGCCTTTGGAGAGGAGGGGGGCGTTAAACCTGTACCACCTTCATCGCCCCATTCTTGCTCAGTTCGCAAGTCGCTGGGTTGAGTTGCAGCCGCCGCGAGGCGTGATAAACCGGTGAACAGGCCACCAATGATAGGTTTCGGTCTGGCTATAACTTCCTCGGTTTGTGGAGGCCGCCCTGGAGGTGCAGGGGGTGGAGGAGGGGGTGGCGGTGGTCGGCCATTGCGATCATCATACGGCCTCGAATATCCTTCATTTACATCATCTGGCCTCGAAAAACGAAGTCCTTCATGAACTTCATCAGGCCTTGGGAACCGAAAGGTGGCTTTATCCTGCCTCGTAACAGCATTCTGCGCCTCTCTCTCGGCAGCCTCAATCTCTTCAGCACTAGGCAATGCCAATCCCAAACCCAAAAATCCCGATGTGCCACTGCCACTACCTTGACCTCGGGTTGCGTTTGCAGTGCCCTTCAAGAATTGCAATTTACCAGATACGTTCGTCACCCCATCGAGCTGACGAAGGGCAGATCGGAACCCCGTCGATTTCGCCTCGGCAGCTCCACGTAGTCGCTCAAGATGATCGGACACCGCGAGCAATCCAGAATCTGAGAGTAAATGCTGATTCAGAAGGAACAAATCTCGAATATCTGTGGCATCTCCAACGTCGGCACGCTGCTCTTCCTGGAAGAATGGGTCTTCTTGATCATGTGCCAATGCAATGGCAACTTGCCGAAGTACAGGAGAGTTTGAAGAAATGAGAGGATTTATGGATTGGATCGCGTATTGTACAGTGGGCTCGTCGTTCTCATTTCCTCCCTCACCACCTGGGCGAAAGCGCACCGACACCCTAGCTCTGGCCAATATAATCCTACCATCCCCAATTATCTTATCCTGAAGTTGTTCATCATATCCCAGCAACTCTTGAATAGCGGTAACATCTCCATGAAACGGCACACTAATGGCAAGATCACACAATGCCTCCACCTTTCCACACTGTAAATCCACAGTAAACTGACAAGTCTCTGCCACACTTGACATACACAATGTAGGCCCTGACAATATCAACCCCATTGACCTCTTCTCTTCCACCCCACTATCATCATTGAAAAAACCGTCATCATCACAACTAGTATCATCCACCACAACATCCTCTTCCGACCCAGTCAACGCCACCAACGCATCCGCCAACAAAGATTGATTCGCAGAACGAATCAACAACTCTTCCACAGTCGCTTCCACCTCCACATCATCATCATCACCACCCACCATACCCCCATCCTCATCCACACCAAAATACGATCGAATCACATCCTTATCACATGTACACGACCCATTCTCCAATGTTAATGTATACTCCATCCGATCTAATTCTACTCCTAATGTATATTTTCGTAGTTTGGGTCGTATGGCGTAATAGTGA
>Ga0209652_1003816_pt1 | contig 10870 bp, 10 predicted proteins | sample SaaInl74LU_5_DNA_FD_184641 | JGI IMG/M metagenome (GOLD analysis project Ga0209652, IMG submission 184641) | Marine microbial communities from expanding oxygen minimum zones in the Saanich Inlet - ESP_74LU_5_DNA (SPAdes) (version 2) | ecosystem: Environmental > Aquatic > Marine > Intertidal zone...
GCCTCGGCGATATCGCCCCGCTCCAGCGTATCGAACTGCTCTTGCGCGGCGCGGGCCCAGATACCGGACAGGCAGTCGGCCTGCAACTCGATCCGGACCGATATGGCGTTGGACTGCGCCTCACCAACCTGGGCGCGCATGCGGTTGGCCTGCTCAAGGATCCCAAGTTCGTTCTGGACATGGTGGGCGACCTCATGAGCCACGACATACGCAGCCGCAAAATCGCCCCCCGCACCCAACTGGCGTTCGAGAGTGGTGAAAAACTCAGTGTCCAGGAACACCTTTCGCTCGGGTGGGCAATAGAACGGTCCCGTCGCCGCGCTTGCCCAGCCACAGGCAGACTGGGTGGTCCCTTTGAACAGGACGAGGGTGGCGGGCCGGTAGGTCCGCCCCAGATCCCGCTCAAAGATATTGGTCCAGACATCTTCTGTATCGGCAAGCGTGACGGACACGAACTCTGCCGCCCTTTGGTCGGCGGGCGTCAACTCGGTCTCGCTGCTGACCGTCACCGGCCCGCCATCGGTGGCCTGCAAAAGGGGTGTGATGTCGATCCCTAGAAAGTAGCCAACGACCAGTAAGGCGATGAGTCCCACCCCGCCAATGCCACCTGCCGAGCGGCTGCCAGAGCGGCCCCCCGAGCGGCGTCGATCTTCGATGTGTCGGCTACCCCGCCGTCCTTGCCACTTCATGCCCCACCCTCATTCCGCCAATCATGGTCGATAGACGTTGACCATACGCGGCTCGCATGGCCTATGGGCGGCGAAAAGTTACCGCGGGGAAAGATGCTACGTCGCCTATATGACTGGACCATCGGTCTTGCTTCCTCTCCCTATGCGTTATGGGCGTTGGCGGTGGTCGCTTTCGTGGAATCTTCGTTCTTTCCGATTCCCCCCGACATTCTGATGATCCCGATGATCCTGGCACGCCCGAACCGGGCCTTCGTAATCGCCGGGGTCGCTCTCGTGGCGTCGGTGATCGGCGGCATGTTCGGTTATGCCATCGGGGCCTTTGCCTTTGACAGCATCGGGCAGCCGATCCTTGCCAGCCTTGGCAAGGCCGATGCGATGGCCGAATTCAATACCCGGTTCAACGATCTGGGCTTCTGGCCGGTGCTGATCGCAGGGATCACCCCCTTTCCCTATAAGGTCATCACGATCATGTCGGGCTGGACCGGGCTACCTCTGGGGACGTTCATTGTCACATCCATCATCGCGCGGGGGCTGCGGTTCTTTATCGTGGCCGGGCTCTTGTGGAAGTTTGGCGCGCCAATTCGTGACTTCATCGAGAAGCGCCTGGGCCTTGTCTTTAGCGTCTTTTGTGTGGTCTTGATCGGCGGCTTCTATCTGGTGAGATACCTTTGACCCGAACAAACTTGATCTTTCTAGCTGCTGGCGGCTCTCTCTTATTGCTTGCCGGCGCCTTCCTGTTTCAGTCGCTGGGCTATGCCCCCTGCAAGATGTGCCTTTGGCAGCGCTGGCCGCATGTGGCCGCGGTGGTCATCGGGGGTCTGGCGGTGGTGTCGGGGCAGCGGGTGTTGGCCTGGGCTGGCGGACTTGCGGCGCTGACGACAGCAGCCATCGGAATCTATCACAGCGGGGTCGAGCGGGCCTGGTGGGAGGGACCGGCAAGCTGCACAGGGGCCGGACCCGGCCTTGGCGGCCTGAACGGTGCCGATCTTTTGTCACTGGACGCCCCAGCGCTTGTGCTTTGCGATCAGGTCAGCTGGCAATTCCTGACGCTGTCCATGGCGTCTTGGAACGCGCTCTTTTCGCTGGTCTTCGTTGCGTTCTGGGTCCTGGCCGCCCGCCGCCCGGCCTGAGGGGCTTTCTGACGCCCTGAATGGCCGCCTATCTGACGACCTATCTGACGACGGGTCTGCCCGCCCGACGGGTTGACAACAGCAGGCTGGTTTCACTTCGGGTGACCCCTTCAAGCCTGCGGATCGCAAACAGCACCGCGTCGAACGTCTCAAGCGTATTCGTGCCGATTTCGACAATCAGATCCCAGGTGCCATTGGTGGAATGGACTGCCAGTACCTCTGACATGCCCGACAGGCGGGCCATGGTCCTTTCTGTCCCCCGTCCCTCAATGCCGAGCATCATCAGGCCCCTGACGGGGCTTGCCACCACATCGGCGCGGGTCTGCACGGTAAAGCCTGCAATCTCACCCCGTTCCACCAGCCGGGACATGCGGGCGCGAACCGTGGTCCGGGTCACCTGCAAGCTCGCGGCAAGCTCTGACAGCGATGCCCGCCCATCGCGCCTGAGGGCAGCGATCAGGCGTTGATCCAATTCGTCCATCCGGTCTGCTCACTTTGGAAAATACACCATCATATTGCAAGATTTGATCAGTGGTTTCATCCCCAGTTCGGGCAGATAAGGGGGTATGACACATAAAAACATCATCCTAATCGGCGCCCCGATGGATTGTGGCAAACGACGCCGTGGTTGCCTGATGGGACCGGACGCCTTTCGCACCGCTGGACTGGCCGAGGCGCTGACCGCCCTTGGCCATTCCGTCACCGACCGGGGTAACCTTGCGGCGGCCAAAGTGAATGTGGCGCCGTCACCCAACCCGTTGGTCCATGCTCTGGCCGAAAACGTCGGCTGGACCCAAACCCTAATGCAGGCGGCACGACACGAGGCCCCGAAGGGTCTGCCGATCTTTCTGGGCGGCGACCACGCCCTGTCACTGGGGTCGGTGGCGGGTATGGCGGCCCATGCTCAGGCGCAAGGCAGGCCGCTTTTCGTGCTATGGCTCGATGCGCATAGTGACTTTCATACGCCCGACAGCAGCGACAGCGGCAACCTGCATGGAACGCCCGTCGCCTATGTCACCGGACGGCCGGGGTTTGACGCCTTCCCCCCTCTTCCGGCAACGGTGCCAAGCCAGAATGTCTGCATGATCGGGCTGCGGTCCGTGGACGGGGCCGAACGCGCCGCGCTCGAGGATCTCGACATGACACTGGTCGACATGCGGATGATCGACGAGGTGGGCATACGGACGCCTCTGGCTGGATTTCTTGACCGGGTGGCCGCCGCGGACGGACTCTTGCATGTATCGCTGGATGTCGACTTCCTTGACCCATCCGTCGCACCTGCCGTCGGCACGACAGTCCCGGGTGGTGCGACCGTGCGGGAGGGGCATCTTGTGATGGAAATGCTCTGCGATAGCGGGCTTGTCGCCTCGCTTGACCTCGTAGAGCTGAACCCCTTCCTCGACGATCGCGGACGGACAGCCTCCCTGATGGTGGACCTGACGGCATCGCTTCTGGGACGGCGGATCTTTGACCGGCCGACACGGAGTTTCGCATGACCAGCACACACGCCGCCCCCTTGGCCTCGCGTCTGGCCAAGGTGCCCTTTGTGAGCGTCGACAACATGATGCGGCTGGTGCACCGGGTGGGGCTGCGCCGGATGCTGGTCGATCTGGCCCATGAGATCGAACAGGACTTTCTAAGGTGGGAACAGTTCGATAAGACGCCACGGGTTGCCAGCCATTCGGACGTTGGTGTTATCGAGTTGATGCCCACATCGGACGGTGCGCTCTACGGGTTCAAATACGTCAACGGCCACCCCAAGAACATGGCCGAGGGGCTGCAGACCGTCACCGCCTTCGGGCTGCTGGCCGAAGTCTCATCAGGCTATCCGGTTCTATTGTCGGAAATGACCCTGCTGACGGCCCTGCGAACAGCCGCCATGTCGGCTCTGGCCGGTCGTCACCTTGCACCTAAGGATGCGCGGACCATGGCCGTCATCGGAAATGGCGCCCAGTCCGAGTTTCAATGCCTGGCCTTTGCCGAAATCGTCGGGTTTACAACGGTGCGTCTCTACGACATCGATCGCGATGCAACGCGCAAATGCGCCCACAACCTTGCTGGCAACGGGCTTACGATTATCCCTTGCGAAACGCCGGACGAGGCCACCGAAGGGGCCGATATCATCACGACCGTCACGGCGGACAAACGGTCCTCCACCATCCTGACAGACAACATGGATGGGCCCGGCGTACATATCAACGCCATCGGCGGCGATTGTCCCGGCAAGACAGAGCTTCAGCCAGACATCCTCCATCGCTCGGACATCTTTGTGGAATATCCTCCCCAAACCAGAGTCGAGGGCGAGATCCAGCAGCTTGCCCCCGATCATCCGGTGATCGAGCTTTGGCAGGTTATGGCAGGTCTGCGCCCCGGCCGGGAAAGGCCCGGACAGATCACGCTTTTCGACTCTGTCGGCTTCGCGATCGAAGACTTTTGGGCGCTGCGCTATGTCAGGCAAGAGGCGCAGGAAACCGGGCTTTATGAAGATCTGGACATGGTGGCCGATCCCGATGACCCGCGCGACCTGTTCGGAATGCTGATGCGCGCCCAACCCTGACAATGGCCCGAAATCCACCGTCGCAGGGGGGCTGTCTGCCCCCCGCCCGTCCCCTGCGGGGCCGTGCCCCCCCGAGGATATTTTTGGCGAGATGAGGGGGTTTAACCGCCCATTAAGGTTAACCCGCCAGAGTGGCCTTGCGGTACAGGCTGGGAAGCCGATGACCGTGCGAGGTGAGGATGGACTTGTGCCGTTCTTGCCGGGCGAGATGGGGGTTCCTCATCTCGCCCCAAATATCCCGGGGGGCGCCGAAGGCGTGGGGGCAGCGCCCCCTGCCAGGCTAGTGATAGCGAAACTCGCCCGTCACGTTGCGCCATTCTCCGGGGCCGCTCATCTTGCGGTGGCTGAACCGGATCGAATGCAGCGGGCCTTCGATCTCGTCCTGCCAATACTCGATGAACTGGAACAGGCGGGGATGGTCGGGGGCCAGATCGTAGTCCTGCGAGACAAAGGTTTTCAGAACAGACGGTTAGTCGGGCAGTCGGGAAAGGACCTCTGCGGTGGTCAGCCCGTAGCCCTTTAGCAAAAGCTCGGTTTCGCTGGGGGTGGTTGCGGAAGGTGTTTCGGTCATTTGCTGCTCCTGGTCTTGACGCCTGATCAAGGGTCGGGCAGGAGGCATTAATTCGTCAACAAAGACAGTTTGTTAGCAGCCCATAGGTTTGGCTGCCACCGCAAAGGGGGATCGGCCATTGCACCCCAAAGCTCGTGTCTGATATACAGTCGGACAACAACATATAGCTGTGGCAGAACCGAGGCCCTAACGTGAGCGATATCCCCCAACCACCTGAAAATGATGACGATTCCGCGATGCCGCCTTCGGCCTACACGGGACCGAGCATTTCGATCACGGATGAGATGAAGACCTCTTACCTCGATTACGCGATGAGCGTGATCGTGAGCCGGGCGATTCCGGATCTGCGTGATGGCCTGAAACCTGTGCACCGCCGCATCCTTTATGCGATGCATGAGGTCGGCAACACCCACGACAAGTCGTACCGCAAATCGGCCCGCCCCGTCGGCGACGTGATGGGCAAGTATCACCCGCATGGCGATTCTGCGATCTATGAGGCCCTCGCCCGCATGGCGCAGGACTTTTCCATGTCGCTACCTTTGCTGGATGGTCAGGGCAACTTTGGCTCCATGGACGGGGATAACCCGGCGGCCATGCGCTATACCGAAGTGCGGATGGACAAGCCGGCGGCCTATCTCTTGGCCGATATCGACAAGGACACGGTCGATTTTCAGGACAACTACGACGGCAAGGACCGCGAACCCAGCGTTCTGCCCGCCCGCTTTCCCAATATGCTGGTCAACGGTGCGGGCGGTATTGCTGTAGGCATGGCGACCAATATTCCGCCGCACAACCTTGGCGAAGTTATCAACGCCACCCTCGCCTTGATCGAAGAGCCGGATCTGACCTCTGAGGACCTGATCCAATATGTCCCCGGTCCCGACTTTCCCACCGGCGGTCTGATGTTGGGCCGGGCGGGCGCGCGCAAGGCTTACCTCGAAGGCCGCGGCTCGGTCATCATGCGGGCGAAAACCCATACCGAGGAATTGCGCAAGGACCGTTGGGCGATCATCGTGACCGAGATCCCCTACCAGGTGAACAAGTCCTCGATGATCGACAAGATCGCCGAAGCGGCCCGTGAAAAGCGCATAGAGGGCATTGCCCACGTTCAGGACGAAAGCGACCGCAACGGTGTCCGTGTGGTGGTTGAGCTGAAGCGGGATGCCACGGCCGAGGTGGTGTTGAACCAGCTGTATCGGTTCACCCCGATGCAAACCTCGTTCGGCTGCAATATGCTGGCCCTGAATGGTGGCCGGCCAGAGCAGTTGACGCTACGCTCTTTCCTGACCAATTTCATAGACTTCCGCGAGGATGTTGTTGCCCGCCGCACGGCGTTTGAACTGCGCAGGGCCCGCGAGCGCAGCCATATCCTGTGTGGTCTGGCCGTTGCCGTGTCGAACGTTGACGAGATCGTCCGCACCATCCGGTCGTCCGCTGATGCGGCCGAGGCTCGGCAAAAGCTGATGACCCGCCGTTGGCCAGCGCAGGACATCCTTGAATACATCGCCCTGATCGATGATCCGACCCATACGGCCAACGACGACGGCACCTACAACCTGTCCGAAACCCAGGCCCGCGCCATTCTGGAGCTGCGGCTGCAGCGCCTGACCCAGCTGGGCGTCAAAGAAGTTACCGACGAATTGCAGGAGCTGGCGGGCAAGATCCGCGAATACCTTGAAATTCTGGGCTCGCGTCAACGCATCCTGCAGATCATCCGTGATGAGCTGACCGAAGTGCGCGACCTGTTCGCCGTTCCCCGCCGGACCGAGATCATCGACTGGGCCGGGGATATGGAAGACGAGGACCTGATCGAGCGGGAAGACATGGTCGTCACTGTCACCCAGTCCGGATATATCAAGCGCACGCCGTTGACCGACTTCCGCGCCCAGCGTCGCGGGGGCAAGGGACTGAGCTCTATGGCCACCAAGGAAGAGGATGTGGTTACCACTCTCTTTGTGGCCAATACCCATACGCAGTTGCTGTTCTTTACGACCGACGGAATGGTCTACAAACTCAAGACCTGGCGCCTGCCGCTGGGCTCTCGGACCGCCAAGGGCAAGGCTATCGTGAATATCCTGCCGATCCCGGGCGGTGTGTCTATCGCGGCGATCATGCCCGTCGATCGCCCGGAAGAAGATTGGGATACCCTGCAGATCGTCTTTGCGACCTCTGCCGGGGATGTGCGTCGCAACGCCCTGTCTGATTTCACCAACGTCAAGTCGAATGGCAAGATCGCCATGAAACTGCCTGATGAAGAAACGAAATTGGTCAACGCCCGCATCTGTTCCGAAGACGATGATGTGATGCTGGTCACGGACAGTGGCCGGGCTATCCGCTTTCCAACCACTGATGTCCGGGTTTTCAAGGGCCGGGATTCAACCGGCGTTCGGGGCATCCGCCTTTTGGGAGATGACAAGGTCGTATCGATGGCTGTGATCCGCCACTTTGAGGCCACCCCGGAAGAGCGGGTTGCCTACCTCAAGATGCGCCGCGCTCAGGAAGGGGCAAGTGACGAGGTGGAACTGGACGACGACGAAGAGGCGACGGCGGCCGGGCAACTGTCCCTTGAGCGCTTTGCCGAGATGTCGGCCGCCGAAAACCTGCTCTTGACCATCACTGCAAAAGGATCGGGTAAGCTGTCGTCCAGTCACGATTATCCTGTCCGTGGACGTGGCGGTATGGGTGTGTCGGCGATGGACAAGGCGATGCGTGGCGGGCCTTTGGTCACGACTTTCCCGGCAGAGCATGGCGATCAGGTGATGCTTGTCACCTCGACCGGTCAGTCGATCCGGGTGCCCGTCGATGGCATCAGCTTCCGCTCGCGTAGTGCAGGTGGGGTCAAGGTGTTCGACACCGCCCCCGGAGAGGTTGTCGTATCTGTTGCGTGGATTGCGGAACAGGAAGACGCCGCTGCAGAGGCCCCCGATGCCACCGAACCGCCCGCGAACCCTGAAACCTAAGGTCCGGACCTCAGGTGCATTTTGATGATTAAGACGCTATTGCTCTCGGCCGCTTTGGCTATGTCTGCCTCTGCCGGCGTGGCCGAGGGTCTTGAGGCTGCGGAGGCGCGTTTGGATCTGGGCGTTTTTGGCGGCCAAGGCGCTGATGGGTTGGCCCGGGTGACAGTCGACACGATGACCTCGTTCCGGGGCTACGGCCTTCAATTCAGCGCGACAACCGGCCTTGTTGGCGTCCCACCCGATGGCACCAAGACCGAGGCGCTTGCAGATGCCCGGCTGATACTGTTCAGCCGCCTTCGTCCCAATCTGACCTTCGGGACCGAGGTTCAGTATAGCACCGACCCGGCTTTTGGCGACGCCGAGGCGATTTTCGGGATGCGCCTGCGCTATGACACCGGCGACACCGTCATCGATGGGCGCTATGCCATGGCCCATATGGGGCCAACCGGGGCGTTTTCGGTGACTTTCGTTCTGGAAGAACAACTTACGCCACGTATCCGGGCATCAGGCCTTATCCATCGATATTCGACCGATGCCGAAATCGGCGACTACTACATCGTCGGCCTTGGGGCCGAGATGGCCTTGACCGACGGCTCCTTTGCCTATGGCGACTGGATGAACGTTCTGGCGGATGACTATTCATACAACAGCAACGTCCAAACCATTGGTTTGGGGTACAATTCGGCACCTGGCCGTCGCTACCTTGCCGGGCTGAACCGGAGAGACACCAATAGTGCCCAGGCGATTGGCCTGACTGTCGGGGTTGAGTTTGGGTTTGGTCGGACCGGCGATCTCTTTGCCACCGACCTTGGTGGTCTGTCGCTTGCCCATCTGGGGCACTAGGCGCATCCTGTCTTGGCAAGGGCCCATGCCTTGGGATAGATCAGCCGAATGAATGACAAAACACTCCATATCATTGGCGGCGGCATGGCCGGATCCGAAGCCGCTTGGCAGGCAGCAAACGCGGGCCTGTCCGTAGTCATCCACGAAATGCGGCCCAAGGTCGGCACCTTTGCCCATCGCACGGGCGATCTTGCGGAAATGGTCTGCTCCAACTCCTTCCGCTCGGACGATGATGAGCAGAACGCGGTCGGCCTTCTGCATTGGGAGATGCGGGCCGCTGGCGGGCTGATCATGGAGATGGCAACCAAACACCGGCTTCCCGCTGGTGGTGCCCTTGCCGTGGACCGTGATCCCTTTGCCGCCTCCGTGACCGCCGCACTCAAGGCACATCCGAATATTTCAGTCAGCTATGAGGAGGTTACCGAGCTTCCTTCAGAGGGACAGTGGATCATTGCAACCGGGCCCCTGACCTCGGGCGCGCTGGCGGACTCGATCCGGGCCGAAACCGGCGCAGATGCGCTGGCGTTTTTTGATGCCATCGCCCCCATCGTCCATTTTGACAGCGTGAACATGGACGTGGCCTGGATGCAGTCCCGCTACGACAAAGGCGAGACCGAGGCAGAGCAGACCGCCTACCTCAACTGCCCGATGACCAAGGACCAATATGAGGCATTCATCGATGCCCTGCTGGCCGCCGAAAAGACCGAGTTTCACGAGGGCGAAACGGCAGGCTACTTTGACGGCTGCCTGCCCATCGAGGTTATGGCAGAGCGCGGCCGCGAGACCCTTCGCTTTGGCCCGATGAAGCCCATCGGCCTGACCAACGCCCATGATCCGGCGAATAAGGCTTATGCCGTTGTCCAACTGCGCCGCGATAACGCGCTTGGCACGCTTTACAACATCGTGGGCTTTCAGACCAAGATGAAGTACGGGGCACAAACTGCTGTTTTTCGGACCATACCCGGGCTGGAAGACGCGCAATTTGCCCGTCTGGGCGGCATCCATCGCAACACCTTCATCAACTCGCCCACCTTGCTGGACGCCGATATGCGCCTGAAGTCGCGGCCCAACATCCGCTTTGCCGGTCAGATCACCGGGGTTGAGGGTTATGTGGAATCCGCCGCGATGGGCCTTCTGGCCGGTCGCTTGGCCGCGGCAGAGGCGCAGGGCGTCGCCCTGCCCCCGGTGCCCGCCACCACGGCGATGGGCGCGCTGGTCCACCACATCACTGGCGGGGCCGAGGCCAAAACGTTTCAGCCGATGAACGTGAACTTTGGCCTCTTCCCACCGCTTGACGGTATGCGAGGCGGCCGGCGGGGCCGCAAGGAGCGGTACAAGGGCTATACCGACCGCGCCAAAGAGGATTGGAGCGGCTGGCTTGCTCCGCAGTCGCTCGCCGCTGAGTAACGCTGCGTGATCACGCGCTTTGCGCCCTCGCCCACGGGGCCGCTGCACCTGGGCCATGCCTTTTCGGCGATCACCGCCTTTGACATGGCGCAAGCAGTGGGGGGCACATTCCTTTTGCGGATCGAGGATATAGACCAGCAGCGCAGCAAACCCGCCTGGGAGGCGCAGATTTTCGATGATCTGCACTGGCTTGGCCTGACATGGCCGACGCCGGTGATGCGCCAGTCCGAGCGGCTGCCTGCCTACCGGGCCGCGCTGGAGCGCCTTTGGGACATGGGCCTTCTGTACCCCTGCACCTGTTCGCGCCGCGACATCATGGACGCCGCCTCTGCCCCGCAAGAGGGCGCGCGGCTTGGCCCGGACGGGATCGTTTATCCCGGCACCTGCCGCCACATACATCCTCGTACCGGGTCCTTGCCCAATGGGGCCTTGCGGCTGGACATGGCGAAGGCCTGCTTAATGGCTGGCGCTTTGGCGTTTGAGGAGACGGGGCCAGAACATGCAGGCCCCCATGATCTGACACCGCGCCATCTGATCCACGACGTGGGTGACGTGGTGCTGGCGCGGCGCGGCTTTGGCACCTCTTACCATCTTGCGGTTGTGGTGGATGATTCTGCGCAGGGCATCAGCCATGTGGTGCGCGGGGTGGACCTGTTCGAGGCGACGGTGATCCATGTGCTGTTGCAGGCGCTACTGGACCTGCCGCACCCGGT
>Ga0209652_1003817_pt1 | contig 10866 bp, 9 predicted proteins | sample SaaInl74LU_5_DNA_FD_184641 | JGI IMG/M metagenome (GOLD analysis project Ga0209652, IMG submission 184641) | Marine microbial communities from expanding oxygen minimum zones in the Saanich Inlet - ESP_74LU_5_DNA (SPAdes) (version 2) | ecosystem: Environmental > Aquatic > Marine > Intertidal zone ...
CTGTGCTGCTCATTGCCTTCTTCTGGAGAGAAGTAAGCGTCGAAGGGACAAATTGTTGGGTCGGTCTCAATTTCATCATCGATAAATGAAGCGGCAAACTGGCGATCCATCCCCAAGGCAGAGAAGGAAGGGATGAAGGAGTGTATTTGAGTATAGTGCCAAAGCTCGATACCCGTGCACCCATTAGGGTAGTTGGGCACATCATCAATAGCCTCGTTCACTGCATCTACCAATTCCTTGTAGCTGGTTCTGGTGCCACCAGGAAGTGCATCCCAATAAGGTTCTCCACTTAGGTTTCTGATGTAGGGAGGCAAGTGATGAATTTCGGTTTGAAGGCCATTTGGTATGGTGTAAACAACATCACAAATTACTCGGTTGTTTCCATTTGCAGCGTCGTGATCTCCATCTCCAGGTACAGCTACACCATAAAGGCGAAAAACACTACCCAAGAGCTGGCTATGACAATCGAAATCAATTAATGGAGCTCCAGAAACAATGCCGTTGTGTTCTCCTCGGGTACTTCCGTTAACGACGGCCACATTTCTACATTCTTCTGGATAACCCAATTCGTCGAGGTACTGGTAAAAACCTTCCGAAACGTGCTCTAATTCAGGGTCTTGCTGTAAAACAAGCATGGCCTTGGCAGCTGGTCGAAGCAAATAGACGTCTAAAAATGTTTGTGCCTCTGGTTTAAATGTTGACAGTTGAGCAATTATGGCCTGTAATGAGAGGGGAATGTTGGCTCCAGATTGTGGGGAGTCATGACTAATGAACAAGGAGGTACAATGATCTTCACTATCGATGCCCTCGATCTGACGAAGTGCAATTCTTCCCAGAACACCGCCCATGCTAGTTCCTACGAGTACATTGGCCTCACTTCCCTCTTTGTATTCATTGCACAAACGAATGGCGTGTTTTACGAGCTCAGCATTGGCTAAAATATTGCCGGCGCCGTCAGCAAAATCAATCAAAATGATGTCTTTGCCCAAATTGCGCAATTCGCTGAGGAGTAGGGGAGCATTCTCGAGGAATTGATAGTTTGAGTTAGTGGCACCTCCGCTAACAAAGGTTTCCCAACCGAATTCTCCACAGCGCAGGTCTGAAATACCTGGAAGAAAATCAATGCCTTCAATAAAAATGAAGGGCTGATCAAAAATGCCGTCTTCGCTGATCCATGGATAAATGTTGGCGGCAACCGTTGTTCCATCGTAATTTACTTGTTGAAACCAGGGAAGATTAGGGTTGGTGCTTGGCCACGGACTTGGGTCTGGTTCAGGGTAGTTCATCTTGGCAGCAAGCGAGGTATCGCCCCAATAAAATTTAAATTGAACAAGCGCACCGTCTAGCTTTCCTTGAACCACAATCTCAGCAAATTCTTGAGCAGAAGCATACTGCACGTTTATGAGCGATCCTGTGCTCAAAGGACGAAAGCCGAGGCCGTCATCGAAATCGATGCTCATGTCTGTCACAGGGGCTGCACCAAACAGGAAGTCGGATTCTAAAAGCACATCAATTCCATGCTTGGGAAGCTCGCTTTGATTGCTAAAAGCGAAGAAGGCGAAACGTTTCTCTGCATAATCGCTGAAGCTGCCCTCAGGTAGGTAAACTCCTTCTTCATCGTGAGGAAGGGCTTTATTATCGCGCCAGTGGTAGTAATGCTTCATCATGAGCCCGAGTCGTTCCACACCATCGGCACTCTTCCGCTCATTCATTTCCAGACGAACATTAGTGAGTCCAGACACTTCACAGTGGGGCAATTGTGCTTGCTCAAGGGCAAACACCCAAGCGTCGAGGTCTTGATTTTGCTTGGCTGTTTTGAGTTTCTTGCCATCAGCAATGCTGGTTTCAATGCTCGAAAGGGGCAAGAAACAAGCATCACTGGGCAAGTCTAAGGCATTAAAAGCTTCTCTGAGCTGTGCATTCACAGCAAGGCTGAGCACCAAGCTCAACCACAATAGTTGTTTTTTGATCATAGCGTTTGGGTTAAAAAAATGAGATAAACCCGGATGCTATTTTCAATTGTCGTTTGGTCAGTAAGTAAAGGTGAAAACGAAGTGCTCGTAGGGAGCAACGCGCACTATACTATCAATGTCTGCAAAAATTTGATTTCCTTGTCCGATTTTATAGCGTATGCCAAGTGCCTGATTGGCGCCAAATGCCCTTCCGGAAACACTAAAGGGCTCGGTGTTAATGTTTTCATAGTCAACATCTGCGGGAAGGTTTTCGATGTCTAAATAATGACCTTCCTCAAGCAGTCCTTCAGGCAAAATAAACTCCATGGTGGCATAAGCGTTTAGACTTACAGTGTATTCTGGGACGTCAGAAGGGAAGTTGATGCTTCCAACGCTGAAATTATTGTTGTAGAAACCTTCTGCATTCACTACCATTTTCGAGGCAAGAGGATTGTTACATACGCTGCACTCTCCTTTAGCGTTCGTTGTTTCTGCTTGAGTTACGGTGTACTGGGGGGCTACTAAAGTGCCAGTGAATTCGTACACTTCAACCAGCGCATTTGGAACAGGATCGCCATTGGTGTCTTGTACCTTAATGAGGATAGAACCTGGAGGTGCTTCTTCTTTTTTACATGCACTTAAAACAAGAAGTGCGGCCGAAATTAAAATCAACTTTGTTTTCATAGTATTTCATTTAATGACCTGAAATTAGGCGCTTAAAACGAAAATACATGAGGAAAATGAAGGCACTTTGTGGATGATAGCCTCTGTTTTGTGGATGGAAGAAAAATGAGGGTGTTATCCTAGATTATCGCCCCGCAAACGTCTAAATCGCTTCCGAGCTTCAATCACAAAAAGGCTTCCTGGGTATTCTAAAATGATGCGCTCGTAAAGTGCTGCGGCTTGTTCCAAATCGAGATAAACGAGTTCATTGATTTCAGCCAGTCTAAACAAAGCATCATCAGCTAAAATATCCTTGAAGTGAACAGATAAGATGTCTTGTAAATAGCCCTCTGAGCTTTTAAAATCACCTGCTTTGAAGGCGATGTCGGCTTTCACCCAAAGAATTTCATCGCTCAAGGCATGACCAGGGTATTCGCTCACAATACTGTCTAATTTTGTCAAGGCTTCCGCGTTGCGATTTTGATATCGCAAGAGTTCTGCTTCGGCGAAGAGCATCATGGGCGTGGTGATGGTGTCCATGTTGAAGTTGTCAGTGATTAGCAAAGAAAGATCAATGGCATCATTACTAATCAACTTGGTAGTGCTTGCTTTGAGTACATCGAGTTGTGCCTGTGCCCATTCAAAATCGCCGGTGTAATAAGAGATTCGAGCGTTGCGAAACTTGGCTTCATGACCCAAACGGTCTTCTTTGAAATCCAGTTCGACCTGACTGAAGAGCAAACTGGCTTCCCACACATTTCCTTCGAGCAAGAGAATATCACCCAACTCTAATTTACAAAGCGCTAAAATTGGTCCGTACAAGCCAGGAAGTTCAACACAAGCTTCTAATAAATCCAATGCTCCTTGGCTATCTTTCAGGTAAAAGGCCTTGATGTGAGCGAGCTCTTTCATCAAAATGGCGGTATCTGCTGTTCGTCCTAAATCGTTTAAAGTGGCAGTATAACGATTGGCCAAGTCTTGCATGTCTTCTTCGCTGGGCTGAATGATTCCGGAAGTCAATTGTGCTAACCTGGTTTGTAGGGCTTCTGTTTTTGAGGTGATGTAGTAAGGGGTTTTATCGCCCTTTGAGGCTACATATTCGTAAGCGTCCACCGCAGTATCGTAATCGCCGTTTTTAGTGGCCATCTGAGCGATGGAGATGAGGCGATAGCCGTTCTCTTGCAGTCGGCGATCTAAGCTCTGGGCTTGAATAGATGCAGAGGCAAAGTCCTTTTTCTGATTGAAATACCAAATCAACAACTCAGCGTAAATGGTCTCATTGGGATAGCGCTGCACGCGTTGCAAAAGGGAAGAGCGAAGAAGGTCGGCCTTGTCTTCATTCTCCTGAATGTTCAGCGTACGGTTGAGGGAGTTTTGAACGGTTTGAATGTAGTTGGGGCTCACCATCAAGAGGTCCATAAACGATTCAATCATCTCCTCGTGTTGACCCATCATTCCTTGTAGGTTGGCTATTTCATAGTGAAAAGGATAACCATCTGTAGATATGTTTTGGGCTTTTTCGTAGGTGCGAAGGGCGTAGTTGTATTCGTTCAATTTGATGAAGGCATTCCCCAAACGGATGGCAGCGCTTCTTCCGCCTTGGAGCTCTTTAACAGCACTGTCGAATTCCTTATTGGCCTTGTCTTTATCGCCAAATTGCTTGTAAAGCGCACCGAGGTCAACGTGGGCCTCTGCCTTTACTTTTGACGATTTCAACTTTTTCTTCACCATCTTCTCGGCTTCCTCAAGCTCCTCAAGCGCAATGAGTGTGGCCAAGTACTTTTCGTAAACCTTGTTGGAGCGGTCAGACTTATAGATTTGTTCGTAGTAGAGCTTTGCCTGCTCGAAATCACCATTGTTAAAATAATACTCAGCCAGTTCCACATCGGTTTGAGCGAAAGAAATGCTTCCAAAAAGGAGGAAAATAAGGCTGATGATGAGGTGTTTCATATTTATTCTTTGTTCTGCAAGAGTTCGCTCATTAAGTTGAGCATCGGCGCTTTTGCCGCTTCATATTGCTTGGATGTACGCACAAGTCGACCATCAAGTTCCGAAATTTCTTCAATCAAACTCTCAGCCACTTTCGTTTCTACACTCATTTGTTTGTCGAGGTATTCTTTGGTAATGTCTCTGCCTGAACCATCAACATCTGCGCCGCTTTCCATCACTTCAATTAAGCCATTGAGTTGAATTTTGGTGCGTTCAATTTCACTTTCGATGCGTTTGCATTGACGAGGGAAGTCTTTAATCAATCGTTTTACATTGTTGTACTCGCTTAAAACGCGCGCTTGCTCTTTCACCAACTCGCCCTTATAGCCCATTTTAAAACGGTCGAGGTTGCCTTTTGTTTCCCCAAGGATGGTGTTGTACATGTCTTGATCGATGCTCAAAAAAACCTTTTCAACAGAGTCTACCTTGCTCAGATAGCTTTTCAAGGTTTGAATGTCGGCACTGCGGTCTTGTTTTGGCTGACAAGAGATCAGGCCAATAAGCATCACTAAAGAGAGGAGCACAGAAAGTTGGCGCATAGATAGGAACATTTTTTTGTGAACCTAAAGATACGTTTTTGTAGGCGGTTGAGGCGGAAAGAAAGTCCTAAAAAATATGAATAGCTTTATCCTTCAATGGTATCAAATCCGCAATATGGAACGAGTACTTCAGGAATACGGATACCACCTTCGAATTGGTTGTTTTCCAAAAGGGCAGCTAAAATTCGAGGTAAAGCCAAAGCGCTTCCGTTGAGTGAGTGAGCCAATTCGGTTTTTCCTTCTTTGTTTTTGAAACGGCACTTCAAACGGTTGGTTTGGAAGGTTTCGAAATTGGAAACAGAAGAAACTTCCAACCATCTTTTTTGAGCGGCACTGAACACTTCAAGATCGAAGGTAAGTGCTGCAGCAAAACCAAGGTCGCCACCACACAAACGAAGGGTTCGATAAGGCAAGTTGAGTTTTTTCAAGAGTCCTTGAACGTGCGCCACCATTTGGTCGAGCGTGCTGTAAGACAGCTCCGGGTGCTGCAACTGAACAATTTCTACTTTATCAAACTGGTGCAAGCGGTTCAAGCCACGAACATCTTTTCCGTAAGAACCGGCCTCTCGTCTAAAGCAAGGGGTGTATCCACAAAGTTTAATTGGAAAGTCTTCTTTGCGAAGGATCACATCTCTAAAGATATTGGTCAAGGGTACTTCAGCCGTAGGGATGAGGTAGAGGTCGTCTGCCACCGCATGGTACATTTGTCCTTCTTTATCGGGCAACTGTCCGGTTCCAATTCCAGATGCTTGGTTCACCAAATGTGGCGGAATGAATTCTTCATAACCGGCATCTCTGGCTTCATCCAAAAAGAAATTGATCAAAGCGCGTTGCAAGCGAGCGCCTTTACCGCGGTACACGGGGAATCCTGCTCCGGTGATTTTTACACCAAGTTCAAAATCAATCAAGTTGTATTTACTGGCGAGGTCCCAATGCGGCACGGCTCCTTCGTACAAGGAAGGAATGTCGCCATGGCGATTGATTTCTTCGTTGTCTTCATCAGATTTTCCCTGAGGTACGCTGCTGTGCGGACGATTAGGGATTTGATAAAGCACTTGGGTTATTTGCTCTTCAGTGGCATTCATTTGGTCTTTGAGTGCAGCAATAGCATCCTTGTCGCCAGCGCTTTCTTTGCGAAGGGCGTTTCCTTCTTCGTGCTGACCACTTTTAAACAGCTCACCAATTTTTTTAGAGATCTCGTTGGATTGCGCGAGAAGTCCGTCGAGGTCTTTCTGCGTGGCTCTTCGGAGTTCATCTAGTTCCAAGACCTGATCGAGGAGCTCTGCAACATCGAGGTTGCGTCTTTTGTAATCTTCAACGAGCTGATCTCGTTCTTGGCGAATGATGGCTATGGTGAGCATGGTTTAGTGCTTTTTAGAAGGGCATAAAAATAAAAAAACTCCCGTCGATATGAACGGGAGTTTTAAAGATCTATGATATTCGAAACTTAGTTCACTTCGAATGGATCAACCGATACGAATGAACGGTTGTTTCTTTTCTTTCTGAATGTAACAACACCGTCAACAAGCGCATACAATGTATGATCTTTACCGATCCCTACGTTTGTTCCTGGGTGATGTTGTGTTCCTCTTTGACGAACAATGATGTTTCCAGCGATACAAGCTTGACCACCGAAGATTTTAACACCAAGTCGTTTCGATTCTGATTCACGACCGTTCTTAGAACTACCGACTCCTTTTTTGTGTGCCATGGTTTCTGTGTTTTAAGGTGTTTTTATTTTGATAAAGCTTCGATTAACTCAGCTTTTTTCATTGAAGTGTAGCCAGTCAAACCTGCGTTTTTAGCCATTTCTTTCAATTCAGCTACTGTCATACGAGAAAGGTCACTGTCTCCTGAACTAACAGGAGCTGCTGCTTTAGGAGCTTCTTCCTTAGCAGGAGCTGCTTCTTTTTTAGCTGCAGGTTTAGCACCGCTTTCTGTAATGCCTTCAATGCGCAACTCAGTAAGAGAGGCACGGAAACCATTTTTCTTGCGGTATCCTTTTCTACGTTTCTTTTTGAAGATAATCACTTTATCTCCTTTAAGGTGTCTTTCAACCTTTGCAGTGATCTGTGCACCGCTGATAGCTGGGGCGCCAATGTTTACTTTGCCGTCGTTGTCAATCAAAAGAACGTTATCGAATGATACTTTCGCTCCTTCGTCATCCTGCAAACGGTTAACAAAGATCAATTGGTCTTTCTGTACTTTGTACTGGTGCCCTGCTATTTCTACAATTGCGTACATAATAATGAGCTTTAATCCTCAATTTGAGGGCTGCAAATGTAAAAAGAATTTTACGCTTTACCAACAATTGGACGTTTTCGGTTAATCAAATATACTCCGAAGAGGATAATTAAACCATAAACCAAGTGCATCCATTGAAGGTGCTCGTCGAAAAACACCCCCCACATGGCGGCAAAAATGGGGATTATGTAGGTGACGGAACTGGCGAAAATGACGGAGGTTCCAGCCACAAGCCGATTAAATAAAATAACGGCCAAAGCGGTACCCACAACAGATAAACAAAAGATGGCAGAAAAGGCGGTGCTGGCTTCGGCACTACGCTCGAATACTTCGCCAATATCCATCCCCAACAACATTACCCCACAAGGAATGCTAATCATTCCTAAAGAGATGGCTGCAATACTTACCGGATGAACACCAACAAGCATGTTTCGAATAACGTTCAAAGAAATGGCATAACACATGGTAGCGACCACCACCTTCGCGCTTGGCCAAAATAAAAAAGCACCCGTTCCATCTTTCAAACTAATTAAACCAATGGCGCCAAGTAATCCTAAGCCCAATCCAATCAACTGGAGGTAATGAAAACGAACCTTGAAAACGACCATGGCCAAGATCAAGGCAAAAACGGGGGTTAAGGAGTTGAGTATCCCCGCCACGCTGCTGTCCAATTCCGTTTGAGCCGAAGTGAATAAAAAGGCGGGAATGAGGTTGCCAAAAACACCAACCACTAAACACCAAGCCAAATGCTGCTTGCTGATATTCTTAACGCGTTTAATGGCGATGGGAAGGAGAAATAGTCCGGCCAAAAACATTCTCAACGCAGCTACTTGATAGGAATTGAATACGGCTTCTCCCTCAAAACCACGCAAACCGATGCGCATCAAAATAAAGGAACTCCCCCAAACAAAGGCCAGGGCGAGCAGTGTTAAATAGTGCCCGCCGGTGGGAAGTGAATCTGCTTTCATCGGCGGCAAAATTAACTTTCTTTATTCACACTTGTACAACTTTGTTTTTAAGTTTGTACCTTCATTGATGAACTGAATAAACGACAATCATGAAATACGCCCTCTCCCTCCTTTTTGCCTTGTCTGTTTTGATGGCTTGTAACGAAGCTCCACAAAAACAAAGTGCCGACGTGAAAACGGAAATTGTTCATCTAACAGCTCAAGGACCATCAGCAAAAACAACGGCCAACATTCAAATCGATGGAATGATGTGCGAAATTGCTTGCGGTGGAAAAATCAAAAAGGAATTGTACGAATTGGAAGGCGTTTCTAAAGCAGATATTGCTTATAACGACGGAGATGCTGCTGATTTTGCAGTGGTTGAGTACGACCCAAATGTGGTGAGCGAAGAGGCCCTTATTGCAAGCATTCAAAGCATTGCTGATGGCGAATTGTACTCGGTGCCAAAAATGGAGGTAACTCAGTTCACCCCGGTAATGAGTAATGAAAGTGGTGCTGAAGCGGAAGACGAAAACAACATGAGCGTTGGCTTCAGAATTCCAGGCATCTTAGAAGTACTCAAAAACTTCATGCCCTAATTTCTATTTCCTGTTCTCTTAGCAGAAAACTTCTGCCTTATTTAGAAAGCTTATTTCTGCCTTAGCTTGTACCTTTGTGGGCAATGAATTGGATGAAATTAATGCGCAGAGCAGCACGCGTTTCTTTAGTAGGCGTGTTCTTGATTATCCTCGCGGGTAGCGTTGTTCGAATGACGGGCAGCGGAATGGGTTGTCCTGATTGGCCGCGGTGTTTCGGACACGCGATTCCACCAATGAGTGAGGAGGAAGTGCTTTGGAAACCCAATACGGAATTCCACAAAAAGGAAATCATTGTCTATAACGAAGCCCTTTGGGTGGCTAAAAGCGATTTCACTTCGGGCTCAGAAATTCAGCTCGACCAAAACTGGGAGAAATACACCAAGCACGATTACGCCATCTTCAATGCTTTTCACACTTGGGTGGAGTTTATAAACCGACTCATTGGCGCACTCACGGGAATTCCAATTTTGATTACACTGATCCTCGCTTTCTTTGCTGCCCTCAAAACAAAAAAGTGGTGGCTTTTTGCGGTGGCTTTTGCAACGCTCTTCATGATGGGCTTTGAAGCCTGGTTGGGTAAATTGGTGGTTGATGGCAACTTGATTCCAGGAAGTATCACCATTCACATGCTGGGCGCTATTCTTATTGTGCTTTTCTTGTTGATGCTGATTGTAAGAAGCAAAGAAGAACGCATCAACTCCTCAAAAAGAACGAAAAACACCTTGGCACTCTTCGGAATCATTGCCCTCATTCAACTGCTCCTCGGAACACAAGTGCGGGAAGCCGTAGACCACTTGGTGCACGATGGGATCTTGGATCGCAGCTCGTGGCTAGCATTACTTCCTCCAATATTTATTGTGCACAGAAGTTTTTCATGGATTGTTATCGCGGTGCTCTACCTCGCTTTGCGTTTCTCGAAGAAAGATGGTGAGCAACTGGGCTTAGGTAAACGTTTGATTCCACTGGTGCTGCTGCAAATTGTGGTGGGCGTATCAATGGCTTACGGAAACTTCCCAGCCTATTTACAACCGCTGCATTTAGTGGGATCAATAGGGCTATTGGCTGTGGTGTTTGAACGCTGGCTGAAAATCAAAACGGCTTAAACCAAGCGCTTTTATTTTCCTTGCTTGAAGATGTTTAACTTCAATGAAAATACGTTGCTGTTTAAAGCACCGCCATTGCTCGATGAATCATCTCCTGCGATGGTGAGGGCATAATCCAAGAAGAGTTGACGAATGCGAAGCCCTACGCCAAAACTGGGCTGAGGAACAATGCTTTCTTCGCCATCCAATCCTCCGAAACGCTGAAAAGAAGAACCCCCGCGTAAAAAGATGGTGTTCTTGTACCCCAATTCTAAGCCCAAACGCGGATCAACGGAGATGGGATTGGCAGAAATCAAGGTGTTTCTTTGTCCGTCTGTGGTGATGTCAAAATTTACTTCAGCCAACAAACTCATTTGCTTTTTAATGTCCCACTGTCTCGCAGCGCCCAAAATAAAACGCGGCAAGGTAATTTCTAAGGAGTTCTCTGGAATTTCATTGCCCGTGGCGATGAGTACGGCTTGTTCTTCCGGACTCAAAGTAAAGTCCCAAGCATTGAAGGTGGTAGTCACGTCGCGGGCCATCAAACCAAACTTCCAATTCTTCACGTCGTACATCAAACCGGCATCCAAACCAAAGCCCCAAGCGCTGGCAAAATCGCCCACGCTGCGGTAAATGACTTTAGCGTTCACACCCATGCGTAAACCGGGTACTTTACTGATGTGTCGGGCATAAGAAGCCACAAAAGCATAATCAACAGCTGAGAAGAGCGAGATGCGGTCGTAATTGAAATTACCGTCGGCATCAACCAACTCAAGGGTGTTTGGAATATCATCTACACCAGAGCGAATAACGCTAAATCCAATGGCACTGGTAGAATCAATGGCTTTTCC
>Ga0209652_1003819_pt1 | contig 10865 bp, 11 predicted proteins | sample SaaInl74LU_5_DNA_FD_184641 | JGI IMG/M metagenome (GOLD analysis project Ga0209652, IMG submission 184641) | Marine microbial communities from expanding oxygen minimum zones in the Saanich Inlet - ESP_74LU_5_DNA (SPAdes) (version 2) | ecosystem: Environmental > Aquatic > Marine > Intertidal zone...
GCTTCCTGGGAACGGCCACGCCTTGAGCTTAGGTATCGGTCCAAGAAAGACATGGTCAAAGAAACAGTCTCGTGGCTGAACCTAAGCGTATCTGCAACTTGGTAGCACCAGTTTGCCATTGCTTTACGGCAGGATGTATCAACGTCGCTGCTATTGCTGCAGAACGCGAAATAGTTCTGGCATCTTTCAGTCCTGTCTTCCTGTTCGCGCATAGCGTTAATGCGGCTGATGATTTCGTGGATGTCGATCATGGTGGTAGTAAGGTTTGTTGTTGTTGTTGCTGCGTTCTGTTTTTATGGCTGTTTGATGTTGCAAAACAACACTACACATCTATCTCTGATCGTTTCCCGTTTTGTTTCACGGACATTAGTGACCCGCTTGAGGACACTTTATGAAGACACAGTCTTTTCTCTCGTGAGATACCCCCGAGGGCAAGCAAGAGTACCCCCCGAAGACAAAACAAGCACTACAGTATAAGCATAATTGTACTTCGTTTAGGGGGCCTATGTTGGGTTCTGAACGACAGCCCCCTCATTGAATGTCACATGACTTCACATCTGGGGACACTTCAATCGGGAATGAAATGACCTGCCATGTTTCTATAGAAAAATACTCCCAATTAGTCAGATCCTAGGACTCCCAATTATTATGGCAGAGGTGATGTTGGCGCCAAATCCGAGGAGGAAATTTTTGTGAAAATGGAAAAAAGACGCACGAAGCACGAAGACCCTCCGCTGATTCACAGAACATGCCCATCACATCTTCGGACACCATTGGCTGGTGCTGACGCTCTTTGTGGAGTCTGTGGATGCACTATTTTACAAGCGAATAACACTCAATAAGTGTAGTAGCACAAATACAAGAGGTGCCTGCTATCCCTCGCCTCTATCTGCAAAGCTTTCCAATCATCGTATCGACAGCCGAGCATCTTTCTCATCAAGACATCTCGCCTACCGATATAAACAGTCACATCGCCATCATCATGAAGAGCGAAGTTAATAGAATATCAAACCTGTTCCGAACAGAAATGAAACTTCTTTCACTCATCCTATCCTCCATCAGGAGACATAAACATAACGCTGCATCGGTACTCTCCATATCTTTCATATTGTTCTTCGCTGGAAGAGGCATCACAGAAGCGCACCTCCCGGCTATACCGTTTCTTCGGGGTGGATACTCATCATATTCAGTCCCAGCGGCAAAGCCTATGGGTCTAGGTATGAAGCCTATCGGCAAATTATACGGATTGGCAAACTTGAAGCGAACCTTGACACATATTGGTGAGAAGATCCGATTAAAGCCCCAGCAAACCCAATCCAAAGAAGCTGAGGGTAATCGACATTTAGACGAAGTATTGGGGGCTTTCACACGCGTTCTGAATGGCAACGATATTGATACTGCCCAGCTACTGAAAGCTTGCAAAGCGCACCTGAAATTGATGAAAAGCGGAGGCGCATCCTTGCGACTTGTTGCCAAAGATCTAGAGTCAAACCTCCTAAAAGCCGAGAAGCCTTTTAAGAAAGCACCCAAGCAGGGCAAGACACTCTATTCTCTACTAGAAAGTGAGCGACACAGTGGAATACATAAAGAAGGAAACGAGCTCGAAAATGAATCTGCTGCAATGGTATGTTGTGTGTTAAATTGCATTTTGTACTCAAAATTTTAGACACTCAGAACTCACCCCTTCTTCATCTATTTTATGCATATACAGGGACTCCTTTGGATCCGGCGCTCTCTTGCATTCCAATTGGACCTGTTTGAATCGTCACTTCTTTCTGAAAATGGAAAGCATCCTGGTGTTGCAGCCATTGATGCCTACGAAAAGCATCTTTCACCATATCATGGCTGGATGCTTCAAAAAGTGTTTCCACTTTCCCTCTCAGCCATGCCGAAGCGTAGTTCATTCATTTCTGCATTTGGTGGAAGAGACGAGCCCGTCAGTCCAGCTCACGAAGAAGAAATTGTGAGAAAGCTCAGTGCATTACTCAAGACGTGGCGCCCAATCATCAAGCGATGGAGCAACGATTTTGAGTCACTTAACTTGGAAGATACCAGACCTGCATAAGCAACACGTGTATCTCGATCTCGGTGCTTGAGTGAATTGTATCAGTTGACATGTACATAACCAAATAATATCACCCAGTTTAATGGTGCACAAATATAAGTTGCCTCGTTATAAAACTTTGTTCAGAGTCAAAGGATCAATTTCCAGGATCCTTTGCCAAGATGGTTTCCAAATGTACGCCTTGAAGTCTATCAAATTGGGTCTCCTTTTATGTATTTACGGGGGGTACCATAAATCTTACTCATCTTGCCGTGCTTCTATCTCACATGTTACATTATTGTCAACAGTAATCGGCCCTCGAAGGACGATCAGTGTTTAATATTATGTAGGAAAAAGGTAGGATGAGAAGTCAGCGAGCAACTTGGAGGAGAAGAGGAGACGCGATCGAGGAGAGGCAAGGAAGGAAATAGAAGGAAGGTGTCACGTCTCGTGTCAAAGCGCACTGTGCGTGGCGTTCAACGCATCACACTTTCGCCAAATTTCTTTGGCACTAAAGAACAAAGAACTCAACCTCCTCCATCCACCCTTTTTTGCTGCGCTAAAAGCAGCCGATTGAGCCCTCACATTCATGTTCCGGGTTCATGTTCCCCAAAACACAACGCACTTCTCTGAAGAGCCCATCGAGATTGAAACAGAAGGTTGTACTTGAAAAATAGATAGGCACAAGCTGCTCCTTATCAATAGTCCTCATTCCATATTAGAGATCACCAGATCACTTCCCTACATCATAGTCTCAATTTGTACATATAGAAGCCGACGCCGATCATGATCGCAGAACCAGCTTTACATTACTCAAGAACTCATCTGAATGAGCTTGAGTTGGAGGCAGCAGTCCCCTATGATTACATAATCGTCGAGGGCCTCGCACTACCACGAGTTGCGTCTTCCAAACTAAACTTGCGTTCAAGCAAGTTAGATGAAGTCGTACGTGCCTTTGTCAGAGTGTGTCATGGTGATAAAATTGACACAGCTCGCTTACTGAAAGCTTGCCGAGCTCATAATGAGCTATTAAAAATTGGTGGTGCTGCTCTGTGTCTTGTTGCCAAGGACTTGGAGTGCAACATCGATAAAGCTGAAGCTTTGTTAAAGAAATCACCCAAGGAATGTGAGAACTTAACTTCCTTGCTTGAGCACGAGAAGAGCGCTGGTATTCATAATGGGAACGTCTTAGACGACTCATCGGCTGCAGTTGGGCTACTTTGGATACGCCGTTCATTAGCATTCCAGGTTCAGCTGTTTGAATCTGTTGTCTGGGGAGAAGAGCCCAAGGATGCAGCTTACGAGGCTTACGAAAAGCAGCTGTCTCCTCACCACGGCTGGATGTTGAGAACAGTCTTCCCAGCATCGTTTGGACAGTTTCCTAATCGAGAGGAATTTCTGTCAATATTCTCCGAGACAGATGATGAAAATCTCTCCATCATAGTCAAGAAACTGAGAGCTCTCGTTGCGACGTTGAATCCCTTGCTCCAGTCATGGACTGAATCGTTTCATGAGCTGGGATTAGAAGACACAAGGAGAGTATAGTATTGTAAGCCGGATCATTCTTGATAACTAGGAATACCCGAACACTAATGTTGTATATATAGAATCCAGGAGAATTAACAAGTTATAATAACTGCACTCTTATCATTTATCTACTCAGAGTATTTACATTATTCTTCGTCTACGTTTTCATATTTTTGCCGCAGTGCCCTTTCAAGTCTATTGCTGCTCTGCATCAACGCACGTTCTAAACGATCTCCACTTGTTATATCACGCATTGCTTCAGCTACAGCTAAAAGGCGCTCTCTCTTCTGTCGTCGCTGGTGATCAAACCAAGCCACTATATCTTCTCTAGGGATTTTCAGCATTCCCTTGTTGCCTGGTACTGCTGATGCTGCAAGAGAAGGAACGAATTGTCCTTGCAGCATCTTTTGTAATTCTGTAGTCAAAACCGGGCGAAATCTTTCACCTGATCTACGACCTGTTCCTGTGATGATGACAACATCTTTGTCCCACACACTACCATCAGATGATCTTGCTGTTTCTTTCTGCAAAGACACACAAATGGCAGAGTGCGCCACTGCAATACTCATTCCATGCAAGTCAAGCTTCAAAGTCGACGGATCACTATCTTCCATCACCGCCCAGGGTAAATGCCCATTAGCTGCGCCTTCTGCGTATAACTGATCCGCTTCTTCGTACATGCCACGTTTGTACAGCGCATTAATTGACTCGGTATAGAGCGCCTTTTCATAAGTGTAGTCGAGATCATCGTCTGAGGCATCGTCATCGGTTATTCCCACCTCTGGAATGCCCATGACCCTTGCTACCAAGTTGATTACCTCTTGCCCACGATAGCGCTTTGCCAAGACACGACAAGCAGATGCAACTGCTTCTTTTCGAGGTCTTCTGCCGCTCCATTCAATCCAGTCATCTATTGCTCTAATTGCCCATGCATACTGACTTCTTGCCTCAAAGCATAGAATGGCAGCAGTAAGAGCTCTTGCAATTCGATCATACTTGCGATTTAATCTTGCAAGTGACGGTCTGGATCGACCGCGATTGCTTTCTGTTGGGGCCAACTCACGAGCATACATTGGATGTGTTTCTTTCACGTAAGGTCTGATGAAAGGTAAGGTACCTACGCACACTTTCCAGTGCCCACCTCTTGACGCAGCGATCAAAATCAATTTCCAATCCTGCCCAGTGAGGCCAATAGGACGCTCAAGGATACTGTAAAGAGCACCAGAATCACTGAAGTCAGCTTCTGGTACATTATCTGGAGTCTCAATGTCCATTGAAAGCCGTGATGACAATAAAACCATATCCGTCTCTTCTTCTCTGGTCTTCAAACCTCTTAAAGACTTCCCATGTTGACGGATCTTGCTTGCTAGGAACTGAATATCATCGGCGAAGTTGAGTGCAGGAGTTATATTTCCTCCTTTAGCGCAGTATTTCAGAAGCGACCGGTGCAACCGAGGAAGCTCCGCAAGAAACTCGCCCTTTACAATCGTCGATGACGACCCTGTATCTTGCTGTAGTTCTCGAATCGCAGCGCGGTGCATCCGCCTTACGATTGACCGTGCTTCCTGCCACAAGCCTGCAGCACAGCAAGCTTTTGCAACCGGTGAGAGCAAGCTAGGCGACGGGTGTTCTATACCCTTAAGCATTGCCATCGCTGCTTGTGCTCGAGCAAGGGATGTAATGTATATAGGCTCAACAATACCATGCACCGAGACATCAGGTTCCTGTCGTTTCATCAGTCGAGCTATCTTGAACTCATCTTTAGACGAATCAATTGCCATTCTGCAGTACTCTAAGATGATCTCCTTCAATGAATTTTGGTTCAGAGTTAATCCATTTTTCTTCATCGAGAGCAAAACCTGATCAGCAACGCCGAGCTGGTCATGTCTCAAAGATGACGTAATAGCTGCAGAATAGATTTCCTCCTCAATCATTGGGATGGATTTCTCTGATAGATTAGAGAGAACGTCAATAGAGTACCTCTCTTTCATCAAATCATTGGCAAAATCCTGGCCCCTTAGACAAATCAGTAGAGCCAATATCATCTCACAGTCACCAATGTTCCCAAGAGCTCGAACTATGTGCCTGATTGATTCTGAATTCATTTTTGCACCTATGCTTGAGAGATCTGTAATGACCTCGGACACGACAGACATATCTCCCGTAATTGAAGCGACGGATAAAGCAGCATTTGCGACAAAAACTACACCGCTCGCAGCTCGCCCTTTGAGTTGCATCTGGCTGTCTTTTACGGTTGCAGTTTCAATGAATTGTTTGTCATAAATACACAATCGAAATACCTCCAGCGCGTCTTGGGAGTCAAGTCCACAAGCCATGATTGCGTTGTAGTATGTGATAGCATCGCGAGAAATGCCGTGCTCTCTCATCGAATCCAAGAGGTCAATGACAACATCAGCAAACCTATCGTGCCGCTTTAGCTGACTCATTACATCACCATCGTTCATCTCCTTCAGTGCATTGAACGAAGTAGTGTCGAGCAAGGAGAAGATTGTGTTGTAGCTGACTGTGTCTGGGCCATTGCTTCCATTTGACGTCAATTTCTCCATCTTCTCCAAAATTTTGAGAGCAGTCAAAAGGTTGGCAGCTTTAGCTTTCGATCGGGATTGTTGGTTGGATTCGGAGCATGCTGCAATCGCAGCATTATATACCCAGGTGTTTGGCTCTACTGACGCTTCATCATTGGATGCTTTTGTTTCCATTTGATCTAAAATGGATAAGGCGAGTTCTCCTTTGTTGCATCGCGCACATGCAGATATGGCCAGAGCATAAGTGAATGTGTTTGGCAATGGAAGTGACCACTTTTTATCAGTTTCATCCGCTTTAGATGATGCCTCCATTGCATTCAATAGGGTGACAGCTGCCTTCCAATTTCGGCCTTTGTCAAATGTCGTCATGAGTGTGGAACACGTGATGACATCTGGAGAGATGGAATCAGTCTATCAAGAGCAAAGTAAACGAAAGTTAGTTTGACAAATGAGCACTAATGTTTCAGTCGAACAGATAGAGACAAATGAATTACTTACCTTCATCCGCTCCAATACTGACATCGCACACTGAACACCGTTATGTCGCATCCCTGCCTCACAATATACTTCAGTGGCTCGCTCATTTACTTTCAAAAGAGCCGCATATGCAAAATTGTTCAGCTGCAAAGATGAGAAGGTGTCAAGAAGACCAAGAGCTTCATTCCACTGCCAACAAGGGGAAGCATCTTCATCTACCACGTCATCGGCTGCAAAGTTGTTGGCAACTCTGTCATTGGTGTTCCGAACGCCACCATTGCTTATTGAATCTGCCAGCATTCCAAACAATATACTTGCAGTATACGCATCACCTTCAATTTTAACACCAACATCATCTTCCACCATTCGTCGATACAACGTTAATGCTGCCGACACCTTATTCCTCTCACTTAAACTAGTCAACATGGCATTCAACTCATACGACGACGGCGCGGATGACAATATCTTTGGAGATGAATCACTAGCAACATCATTCAGAAACAAGTTCCAAAGAGACTTGACCTTGGAATGAGATGCTTTTGTTTTGGACATGGATGTAATGACCTCACCAAATATACGTGGTGTCAACAATGGTGCAGTGTTATTGGTCTTGTGTGCAATCGCAGTAGCATACCCGACTGCAGCATGGATGAGTTTGTTGATTAGGACAAAGTCTCCTACCTCGGATGCTGCCCGTACTGCTTGTACAAGGACCATTTCCAAGACTTGTCGGATGGATTCGACTGTCTCGGTTGATAGTTGCAATTGGTTGTCTAACGTGTTCAATGAATCGGCCTCGTTGTTTAGGAAATAGACAAGGGAAGTGCACGCATTAATCAATGCATCATTGACATTATAGTTCCTGGATTCATCTTTTGCAGCTTTTCGCTCTAGCGACCGTTTCTTCTTAGCCATCCGATTCCTACTAATATTGGGTATAAAGGACTCCAACTTGTGGATCAATTTGTCTGGCTGTACTGTCAGAGGATGGGGTGCATCCTTGCGACTGTTATTGTCATCATCAATGTTATTATGCGATCCCTCTCCGTTTCCAAGTGCAGATTGATGTTGTAGCGTGACAAATAATGATGCTCTTTTGCAAATTGAAGGCGATTCGTTATGGTTGCGACGTCTCTGGTTGATAATTGTCGATGGAGGGATAAAAGATGTTGTGTATAATATGTTGGGTCCAAGGAACGAAGCCGTGCAAAGTAATGAGAACGTTGCTTGTAACGTGAACAATATACATAATGTCATTGATAAGGAGGAACTTTGGAGCTGACGTTGATTTCGGAGTGAAGCAAGTCGAGATGATGTTTTGCAGTAGCATGATGTGATGTGTCGATTGTTGTGTTGACCAAAGCTGCAGCGCTCCTGTCGCCGCCGCCGGGCTCGATGGTGATATGCGGGTGGTTGAAAGTTCATGGCAGTATCGTTGCAGCTAGAATGAGTTGGGCTTCTATGGAGCGTACTATTGCCACAACAGTAACAAGATGATGACTTGGTTGTTGGTTGCGTTGCTTGATGGATGGCGATGGTGGATTCCAACTGGCAGGGAGTCCTACTTTCGACTTCGAGGGAGAGAATTGTCGCATCGATTGCAAAGTTCTTTCTCGCGACTCCGACGATGCTTCACTTCAAAAATTGTTGACACTCGCTCTTGTTGACATCAAGCAGCAGCGCGACCAACCATCGCTCAAGGCATTGATGTGATAATTCCGCTCGCGAGCAACAATTCTCTCGGGCCAATCAAAAGCATTCGCGTATGTCAGCTGAAGCAAGACTATGCAAACAATATAAGATAAAGCACCAGCCCGCTCGCTCCATCACTTCAGCTCTATATTATCCGGGCTCATTTTAATTCCAAGATAGATTATAGAGAAGGTGCACCTTCAATCTCAACAATGCGACGAAACATCAGAATAAACAACTATGTCCTAATAATAACGGCCTTGATATCGATAGGACATCAATTTCAATTTGCCGATGCCTCCCCACTAGGCTTCCCGCCATTGCCATTCATTCGCGGTGGATCTGCCACAACGGCAACCAAAACGCGAACGACCAAGCAACAACACCAACGGCAACGGCGTCAACGCAAGACAGGAGGACCAATTCCCGGTCCACTCAAACTCGTTGGCAATGTCAAGCAAGGTCTCGATAAAATCGGTGGGAATATACAGAACGATTGGAAGAAGATCAGCAAGGGCATGCAAACTGTACAGGGCAACATTGGAAAATTTGTTGTCAATATTCCTAAAGCGTTGCCGTTCTTACCGCCTAGAAAACGTCAATTAAAGTGTAGCAAGTTGGATGATGTTTGTAAGACGTTCTCGGCATGTTTGAAGGGGAGTGAGGTCGATACAGCGCAGCTGATCAAGGCGTGCAGAGCTCACTTGATATTCATGAAGAGTGGGGGCAGTTCGCTCCGATTGGTTGCCAAAGATTTGGAATCCAACCTTCAAAAGGCGGAAAAGCCATTCAAGAAATCACCCAAGCAGGGCAAGACTCTTTCCTCTCTTCTAGTGAGCGAACGTGAAGCCGGAATCCACCAAGGCAATGTCCTCAAAGAGCAATCGGCCGCCATGGGACTATTATGGATACGTCGCTCGCTCGCATTCCAATTAGATTTGTATTCCTCCTTGATTGCTCAGAATGGACCTCATCCACGTGATGCTGCCTATGAAGCCTACTCCAAGCACCTATCTCCATTTCATGGCTGGGCACTCAGGAAAGTGTTCCCAGCGTCCCTTTCTCAGATGCCGGGTCGACAGGCGTTCATTGCCAAGTTTGGAGGGGTGAGTTTGGAGGAATTGAATGACGAGTATGATCGTGAAATTGTCAAGAAATTAAAGGCTCTTGTGGCAGCATGGGATCCTCTCATCAATACATGGGAGAAAGATTTTGCAAGGCTAGATCTTGAAGATATGAGAAAGGTTTAGAGTCTCTTCTCATGTCTAGAGGTTGCATTATATTATTTGGTTGATTCATTATGGTAGTAGGAAGATTGATGTGATGTACATTATATTTCTTGTGTGAGAAAAAAAACATGAACAATACTTTCGAGAAGTAATTTGCGTGTGCGGAAAGATTATTAAGATGTAGGATATAGCGAAATGAACATACTTTAACATGTTGTGAGAACAACATAGTCTCCTTTATTTTTATCTCTTCTGCATCACCAGATAAGTAAATGAATATCATTCATTCACCTACGATTGCTGAATCTTATATAGTTTGTTTGTAGACAATTTTGACGTGTCGATAATTGTTGAATTGAATTGTATTCCTACTCATAATCCACAATCAATTGATAGCTCAATTTGTTGCTGGAAGCTTCTCTGCAAATTTCCAATCACCCTCAAACTCTCTAAAGCTCGCCAGAGTCAACAATTGTAACAGTTTTTGTCGTGGCTCCAGAGTTGGATCCAACACCTTCAACACGCTTTACAACATCCTCTCCCTCAAGAACCTTTCCAAATACAACGTGACGTCCGTCCAACTGATGGATATTAATTAGGAGATGCGAGGAGCGAACAAAAACAGGTGAGCATTAGCAATGATCAACGCAAAAGATACAGGCTGACCAAAAATGAAATTCATCACTTACCCAAGGGGTCTTGACAGTAGTAATAAAGAACTGGGAGCCGTTGGTATTGGGTCCAGCATTCGCCATACTGAGGTAAAAGGGCCCTTCATGCTTGAGCTCAAAGTTCTCATCAGCAAACTTTTCGCCGTAAATACTTTCTCCGCCACGTCCGTTGCCGTCAGTAAAGTCTCCTCCCTGAAGCATAAAGTTGGGAATCACACGGTGAAAGATGGAGTTCTTGTAATGAAGAGGCTTTCCTGCCTTTCCTACACCCTTTTCACCTGTGCAGAGAGCACGAAAGTTCTCGGTGGTCTTGGGCACGGTATCACCGAACAAACCAAAGACGATGCGTCCACCTTCACCTCCGTCGATGGCAACGTCGAAGAAAACTTTATTTGTAATCGTTGGGCCGTCACTGTTGTGTAAGGCAGAGAATTAAAAACTTGTTCGTGAGCATACATCATAATATTTTGACAGCGATTTCCACGTAAAAATCTATTGGCTTCTCAAAACCACCTTCACACAACAGCCCGCATGATACGCACTTACCCACTAGCGGTAGAGCCCTGAAGAAGGGCGAGGCAGACGAGAGAGAGGAGAGCGATGATAGTCTTCATTTTGGTATTAAAGCTGAGCGAACGATAGAATCTAGTAGCGGCGATGACCATGGATGTTATGTCAT
>Ga0209652_1003820_pt1 | contig 10862 bp, 13 predicted proteins | sample SaaInl74LU_5_DNA_FD_184641 | JGI IMG/M metagenome (GOLD analysis project Ga0209652, IMG submission 184641) | Marine microbial communities from expanding oxygen minimum zones in the Saanich Inlet - ESP_74LU_5_DNA (SPAdes) (version 2) | ecosystem: Environmental > Aquatic > Marine > Intertidal zone...
TAGGGGCGCGATGCTAGTTGCGCTCCATCCGAAAGCAGACCGCAATGGTGGCATGCGCCGCTTCAAGTGCACACAGTTCTAATTCGTTTTCGCCGACCAGCCGAGCGTCAAATATATTATCCTCATCTGCCAATAGCACTGTGACGTTGTCTTGCCGAATAACTCCGACGAGTTTTTCAATCTTTCTCTCAGATGACCATGTACCGATAAGACCAGTTCCGTCCTGCTGTTCAATGGTAAGTGTCCAGACTTTGGTTCGATCAGCGAAAACGGGCTCACTCTGCGCTGGGTCGTGGTTCAGCGCACCGAACCGTGCCCCACCAACGATGCTGCCAGACCATGTGCCGACGAGGTTAGGCGCTTCGTGCCCGCCCGCCAAAACTGAGGGTGCGGTTAAGATTAGCATCGACCCAAGCGCGATCGCTGAGATATGACTGGCGAACATGTGGAGCTCCTAAACGTGGATAAAGTTTATCAACGCAAACAATGACACGAAAAAAGACAAAGACGCGAAACACTGCTCCGCTGCTGCGAGTGTTGGCCTCAATCTTCATTCCGCAAGTGGGATGCGCTTTCACCGCAAGATCGACTGAAACTGCGGATTGGACAAGCTCTTTCGCTTCGAATGGGTGTCTGCGGTCGCGTAGATGTCTGGAACTGGGCAGATCGCGTGGTGAAGTCGCAACAGGCCTGTGTCTAGGTGTTCGATCCCGGACGATCACATAGCCCCTCGTCGGTCAGCGCTTTTCATGGCACGCTGGGTTCTGACAGAGGCGCGACGGGAAGGCGACATGCTGATCAAGCTTCACTAGACCAAGCCTCCGTAAAGAGCGTCCCAAACTCTCTATATCCCAAATCGCGCCGAAAGTGCGTCGAGGCCCATCTCAATGGCCAAAGCGGCAACGACAAGTCCCATGACGCGGCTCAGAATGGATGCTCCCGCATCGCCGATCAACCGGTGTATTTTGGTTGCAAACAGAAGACACGCAAGGGTGATCACCAGCACCGTGATCAGCAAACCGGTTGTGATGAGCTGCTCGATCACTGGGGTACTGCGGTTGTCTGTCAGTAGCACGACCGCAAGAATACCCCCCGGCCCAGCAATAGTCGGAATTGCCAGTGGGTATACTGCGAGTTGCATGTCGGTCTTAGTCTCGGGTCCTGCGGCTCCCGCGAAGCTTTCGTCCTCGAAAATCATCCTCAAACCGAACAGAAAAAGCACAACGGAACCCGCCAGCTGGAACGAAGTCATGCTGACTCCAACCATCTCGAGAAAGAGCTGCCCAACCGCAATGAATGAAAACAGGATGGCTCCCGAAATCAGGACTGCCCTAACCGCCACTCGTGTCCGCCGCTCTTCAGGGATTGACGTACCAAGGGCGATAAATATGGGAACTGCACCGAATGGATCGATTACGGCAAGAAGTATTGAAAACTCTTGAAGAATGTCTGCGATTTGCATTTCAAGTCCTCTTGCCCCCTGTTTGCTGGCTCCGAGCCAACGACAATCAGGTGATGAAAATGTTGCCTCACACTAGCTGAGGGTTCAACGCAAACCTATAGCACCAATCGAATGAATCCCGAGGTTGGTCTTTTCGCGATACCCACATTCCACAAGTTGTTAGCCGTGCGACGTTAAGGCTGCCGTCACCGTTCGCGGGACGAGTGTCTTGCACTCGGTTGGCTGTCTAGTAGCGCGGTCACGATCATGACGGAATCGCCTGTAAGCTGATCTCATTCTCATAGCAGTTCGACCGCAGCACTCAGCTGCTCGGCGTGCTCGTCAATGTATTTTTGTGTGGTCCCGATGTGAGCATGCCCTGCGAGGGCGGCCAGCATACGAACACCAACGCCCTTGTTTGCCAGTCTGGTGTGTAGGTCCTGCGGCCTGAATGGCTGCTGGCATCTTTGAGCCCCACAGCCTTGTAGATGTCGAGGAACAGCTGACACATGGTGTTGGCCGAGAATTGCCCGCCTTTTTGGCTCTCAAACAACGCTCTGCTCGGGTCGCTCAGGTTCAAGCCCGCAGCATATTCCGCCAATGCTCTGCGCAAACGTTGGTTCACATACACAGTGCGGGTCTTGCTGCCCTTGCTCTGCACGGCGGATAGGATGAACTACTCGCGCACTGCGCCTGCTTCGTCAAAAACATCCCCTCGCTTGAGTGCAGCGATTTCCTTGGCCCTAAGCCCTGCGTAGAAGCTGAACAGTACGATGGTTTCGTCACGTGTTGGATGACGACGGCTGCGGCAGTACTGTATAACCCTGCGCAGCTGAGCCTCGTTTAATGTCTGAGCTTGGCGCATGTGCTGATCCCCAAAAACCTAATCATTTGCTATAAATGACTGTAAAGTCTGAGGTTTCGGTTGGTCGACCGAAATCACACCTCGCATGATCTTTATTTTTTTCAAAGACTTAAGTGAAAATCTCATTCAATGCTGTTTCTATGAGGTTTTGAGCTGTACAGTTGCTCTCGTTGGAGGTGCCTGCCTATCTGTAGCTTGTTGGTGTTACAACCTGTCAAAACGCGATCGTCATACGAATGCACATAAGTGTATAAGCAAAAGAGTTGCTTGCCGTCTGATAGAATAACTGCTGTGTGCTGATTTTAAGACACCCAAGTTGCGTGGCAAGGAATACACGCCTTGAGTGATGACATGATATCAGCGATGAGAAACGCGGAGCCTTTTAAAAAGTCAGCATTCACAGTAATTTACAAAGGACTTGACCAATGAACGATTACCACGCACACATGGCAGCTTTAGCGTTGGTAGGCTTGGTTGCCGTTCCCGCGTCAGCGGATCAGACGTTTTCCATACTGCAAGAATTGCCCGCCCTGACGCAAGTCGACATTGGTGCGCAAGGATCTTCTCATGGAGACGTACTGGCATTTGAGGCGCCATTTACTGCCGACGATGGTGCATCTGGTGAGATGCATGGCATCATCATTACAGTTTCAATCCCAATCGGCGAAAATGACCCGTTTCTGGACCGTATTGCGCAGATTGTCGCAAATTTTGGCAATACAGATACACTGGTGATAGCTGGAACGGCAGCATACCCTAATGGACAAGCTGAAATGGCGCCAGATTCACCGCATGTCAGGGCTGTAATTGGCGGTACGGGCCGCTTCATTGGGGCCCGCGGGCAGATGGTGACGACACGGCGCGAGGCGGGTCACTACGAACATACGTTTACATTGGTGGACTGACAGTCACCTTCTTCCAATTGTTTACGGGCCTTCGGGTTGTTGTGGGTTATCTAGAACACCCATTAAAGTGTGTTTCAGTACTCGTCTGCCAACATAATGGTGAGCACACGTGTGGTGATGGTCGGATCACTTGGGTCTGATGAATGCATCTGCAGGTCCACGTCGTAGTAATCCCACTTCCAAAAGACAGTTTCACCTGCATGGCGAAACGAGCCAAAGTCATGCTCGCCATAGGGGTCATTGTCAGGTGTGAAGGCTTCATACCACCGCACCTGATCCAGCACTGCGGGCACATCATCCTTGGTCTGTATGACCTGTGTGATCACAACACGACAGCCTGTGAATGACTGTCGTGCACGAACATTAAGCGCTGCTATAACAGGCATGTCCAGGCGGGACGCACCAAGATGGGTCGGGGGTGGCGTGGCCTCGCGTTCGGCGATGAGAGCTGCGTCGACCAGCGCGTTGATTTGCTCGGCCGTGGATGCGCGGTGATTGGAATCCAGCATCAGAAAGGAATCTCATCTTCGAGCGCAATCTCCGCCATCTTGGCGCGGAACGCTTCGACGGTGATCACGATCAGACGGTGCATGTCGTTCTGGGTCAGCTGGCCCAGCGGCCGGTCCCAGCCAATCTGCTCCATCTCGGGACCGAGTGCGCGCATCACGGCAGGCAGCGCCTGCGGTGCCTGCATGTCATCACGGACTTCTGGAATGCCCTGGCGGGTGAAGTTTTTGGGCGATTCTTGCGGGCTGTGAAAGTCCGGATCGACCTCAGCCCTTAACCGCCAAAGAAACAGCTACACTGTCTGACGGGATGTGACAGGCAGTCATGACCTGTATCATCAAAGCGTCATTTTTCTGCAAACAAGCTGTTATCCAGGAAAGTTAGCGATGGGGAAAGGGCTCGGCAGGGGGTCGAGTCGATTCTGGAGGGAAAATTATGCTTCGTCGCGATTTCGTGAAGGCAGGTCTCGCCGCGGCCGGTGGCACAATGATGCCGGGTCTGGTCCGCGCCCAAAGCGCCACTTTGAACATGTACACCAACTCCGATATCAACATCTCGGATTTTTGGTCGAATACAGTTAAACCTGCGTTCGAGGCTGCTAATCCCGGGGTCTCGATCAATGTTGTCATCGCACGCGAGGGTGGCGGCACCGGGGCCATTGCAGAGCGGGCTTTGGCTGCGCTTGGCACCTCCTCTGGGCCGCAGATGGACATCATTGAGCAGCATGATCCCAAGACGCCGGCAGGTGCCATTGACGCCGGTCTTTGGGTGAATTGGGCAGAAGCCGGTATCGCAAACTACGATCGGGTTAACCCGTTGGCGGTCCAGACTCCTTTCGGCCTTCCTTATCGCGGTAGCCAGGTTCTCCTAGCCTTTGATACCGCGAAGTTGTCGGTCGCCGATGCGCCCAAGACCTGGGCAGAGCTGACCACCTGGATCAAGGCAAACCCCGGGCAGTTCATCTACAACCGTCCCGACAAAGGTGGCTCGGGTGGCAATTTCGTGCGCCGCGCAATCCACGAAGCCAATGGGCAGGATCCGTCGAAATTCACCATCGACAACTTTGACGCTGCGACGTCGCCTGCGATGCTTGAGGGTGGCTTTGCTTTACTGGCTGACCTCGCTCCGTCGCTCTTTGATGGCGGTGCTTATTCTGCAGGTAATGCGGCCTCGATCCAGCTCTTGCAGCAGGGTGCCGTCACAATGATCCCGGCGTGGTCCGACATGGTCCTTCAGGCGATCGCGCAGGGCGTACTGCCGGAAACCACCGGCCTTGTGCAATTGCAAGACCTCGCGCTGGCGGGCGGCTTTAGTCAGGCGGTTGTCCCCACCAACGCCGAGAACCTCGAGATGGCGATCAAGCTTGCTGACTTTTTGCTGTCTGATGAAATTCAGACCGCGGTGATCCGCGAGATCGGTGGCTTCCCTGGTGTCAGCTGGGATGTGCTGCCTGCCGACCTTCGCGAGCAATACGCTTCGGTGGTGCCGACGTCGATCCCGACATTCCCGGGCGGCGAGTGGGGCGGTGCGGTATCGGATGGCTGGTACCGCACTGTTGCGCCAAATCTGCCGCGCGAGTGAGCCTGGCAACTGCATCAACGACCGAGAGGAGGGGACCCTTGGGCCTCCTCCTTGTTGCGTTGCCGGTCACTCTTGTCGCCTCATTCGTTGTTTGGCCGATTGTGCTGGCGATCCTGTCTACCCTCCGAATTCCCGGGGCGGACGGGATGGAATGGACGCTTTCTTCATATCGCTTCTTTTTTGCGGACGCCTACTCGCTCGGTAACCTCCGGCTGACGCTTTGGACGGTTGCCATATCGACAGCGATTTTGATGGCGGTGTCGCTGCCACTTGCGATTTATCTTCGCTTCACGAAAAGCCGTGCCGCTGGGATGGTGCAGGCGCTGGCCCTGTTTCCACTTTTCGTGCCCTCCTTCATCTTTGCTTATGCATTTATCCGGGTGCTAAGCCCATTTGGCATGGCCGATATCCTGTTGGCGCAGGTCGGGCTGCCGCGCATCCCGTCGCCCTACTTGACACCTTGGGGGCCGGTGATCGGCTTTGTCTGGGACAATATTCCACTCGCGGTGTTGATCCTCGGGGCAGGTTTGGCCAACGTTTCCGAAGCCGAGGTAGAGGCAGCGCGTGACGTAGGCGCGGGCCCGATGGCGATACTTTCGCGGATCCTTCTTCCGCGGCTGTGGCCCTCTATTCTCGTGGCGGCGTCCTTCGTAGTTCTTGGCCTTTTCACAGCTTGGACCTTTCCCTTCCTGCTTGGCCCGGCGGCACCGGAAATGATGGGACCCTTTATGTTGCGCACCTTTTCAGATGTTCAGGACCCGGTGCAAGCGCGCACGCAGGCAGTGGTTACTTTCCTGATCTGCGCCGTATTTGGTTGGTTCTATGTCCGCTCTGTCATCCGCAATCGGAGGGCTATGTGAGCCGCGTAGATTGGACCGGATGGGCTATCGCCGCGCTACTCGCCGTGGTCATTGTCGGGCCGATGGTGACTGTCGGGATATGGGCCTTTGCCGAAGTCTGGCGCTTTCCTTCCCCCCTGCCGCAGGTCTGGGGGCTCAAGTTCTGGGATCAGACACTTGCACGGGCAGATGTCTGGGCCGCGCTTTGGATGTCGCTACGCCTTGCGACCACGGTCACTGTCCTGTCAGCCCTGATCTGTATTCCCGCGGCCTATGCTTTTGCCCGGATGGAATTTCCCGGGCGGAATGTGCTGTTTCTGTCTTTCCTCACGATACAAGCATTCCCACGGTTCGGACTGCTGATTACCATCGCGACCATATTCTTGTCGCTCAAGTTGATTGGCACCTTTTGGGGTGTGGCCCTGATCCAGTTGCTTGGCACGCTCATGTTCATGATCTGGATCCCAACGGCTGCCTTTCAGGCAGTAGACCGGCGGCTGGAAGAGGCGGCGCGCGATGTTGGGGCCGGGCCGTTGCGTGTCTTTTGGTCAGTCACCCTGCCGCAAGCAAGCCCGGCCATTGGTGCGGCCATTCTGCTGACATTTGTTGGCACCTTCTACGAGACCGAGGGTGCATGGCTGATCGGCGCGCCGCATATCCGTACCATGCCGATCTTGATGATAACCTTCATAAATAACGCGCTGGTCGTCCAATATGGGGCAGTTCTGTCCCTTATGCTTTGGGTGCCTTCGTTTGTCTTCCTTTTGATGGCTCGGCGTTTCTTGGGGCCCAATGCAATCGGAAAAGGGCTGGGTGGATGAGCACACTTGAACTTCGCGGCCTTTCGAAAAGTTTTGGCCAAACGGTCGCTGTCGAGGGCTTTGATCTTTCGGTTTCAGCGGGGGAGTTGGTGTGCCTTCTCGGTCCTTCGGGGTCGGGCAAGTCAACCGTGCTTCGAATGGTTGGCGGGTTTGAGCGACCCACGGCTGGTCAGATACTGATTGGTGGTAGCGATAGTGCCAGAATTCCGCCCGAGCGCCGTCCGACCTCGATGATGTTCCAGAGTCATGCGCTTTGGCCGCATATGACGGTGGCTCAAAACATCGGCTTCGGCTTGCGGCTACGAAGGCTCTCACGTGTCGAAACGGACCGCCGGGTGGACGAGGCGCTTGAGATGGTCGGGTTACAGGGCTACGGCGGCCGAAAGCCATCACAGCTTTCGGGTGGGCAGCAGCAGCGTGTGGCGCTGGCTAGATCCTTGGTCCTCGAGCCTCAGATCTTGCTGTTGGATGAACCCTTTGCAAGCCTCGACCAGCATCTGCGCGAACGACTGCGCGAAGAGGTGCGCGACCTGCAGGCACGGCTTGGCATAACGATGCTCTTCGTCACCCATGGACAAGATGAGGCGCTGAGTATTGCGGACCGGATCGTGGTGATGGATCGCGGACAAGTGCAGCAGGTCGATCGCCCCGATCGTCTTTATCGTGCCCCTGAGACGCCCTTTGTTGCAGGATTCATTGGCACGATGAACCTCATCGCGGGCGAGGTGAAAGCGGGCCGCTTCCTGGCCGAGGGCTTTGCCTTTTCTGCGTCGATCCCGGACGGGCCGGCCCTGTTGGCCGTCCGCCCTGAGGCTGTTGCGGTCGAGCCGGGGCAGGGGCCCGCGCGGCTCCTTCGGGCGACCGATTTTGGCAGCCACGTTGTGCTGGAAATCGACCTGCCGGACGGGGTTCGGATCAAGGCACTGCGGAACGCGGTCCCGGCTATTTCTCAGGGCGCCCCTGTAACGTTGACGGCCCGCAGTTGGCAGCTATTCCGTCAAGACCGCGTCGTCCTGCAGTGCGATCCACAGCCCGAAATTGCCCATGCCTGATCCCCTGCTCCCACCGGTGCCTGTTAGCGTGACCGTAGAGGGCCAGCGCGCCAATCTGAAATGGCATCGTGCCCGGCGCATCAGTGGCGATCATGCTTTTACGGGGTCACGCATACGCGAGGCCATGGCTGCCGGAGCTAGCGTGGAAATTGATTTGAACCCCATGCAGGACGGCGGATTTGCGGTTGTCCATGATGCTACCCTCGACCGAGAAACGACGGGACATGGACCAGTCGCCGCGGCAACGGCGGCTGATCTGGCAAAGTTGGCCCGCCGCGGGAACGATGGCTTGCCGATCATGGATCCTGTGCTTACTCTAACCGATCTGATCGCGGACCTTGCAAAGCAGCCCGTCGGTCTAACTGCGCTGCTGCAATTGGACCTCAAATGCGCTGATAGCGATCTAGCGCCCTGTCATGAGGAGCAGTTTGCAGACGCCGTGGCGCCGCTTGCCCAGCATCTTATCCTTTCGGGGGGGGATGCAACAGCGGTGCGGAGGCTGGCGCGCGCCTCGGGCATCGCGGTTGGCTATGATCCCTGCCATGAGGATAGCCATTTGAGGCTGGCCCGGTCAGGCCGCTTTGCTGACTTTGTCAAGACGGGCCTTGTGACCATGCCCGAGGCGCGAATTATCTACTTGGACTTACGACTTATCCTGGCGGCAGACGCGGCCGGGGTGAACATCATTGCGCCCTACCGTGAGGATGGCCGCAGCGTCGACGCCTATACAATCCGCAACGCAAGTGCCGAGATGGTGGCACTGGCCCGACGGGCGATCCTGCTTGGTGCGGACCAAATTACCACAGATGATCCGCAGGCCCTTCATGCAGCGTTAAACAGTCCTTGACGCAGCCAGCTGTGCATCGCTTGGCCGCTGGCCGCCACGATCCCGCAGCGTTGGCCGATCTCGCCGCCGTGGAAATTGGTTACAATGCCGCCCGCTTCTGTGACCATAAGCGAAGAGGCGCCGAAATCGCCCAGCCCCAATCCGTCTTCAAAGAACCCGTCAAAGCGCCCGGCCGCGACATAGGCAATAGATAAGGCCGCCGAACCCAAACGCCGAACGCCCGAGGTGACGGCCATCGCCCGTTCCAGCGCGGCCGCATAGTCTGATGGTGTTATCGAAACAACTTGCCCCGGCACGGGCAAGCCCGCCCCGATCAGCGCCTGAGCCGGTGGAACAGCACCAGCCACTTTGAGCGGCGTGCCGTTCAACCTTGCGCCTTGTCCTAAATCGGCAGTGAACATTTCACCGAGCATTGGGTCCAGAACAGCACCCGCCGTAACTCTTGCGCCGTCCCAGAGCGTGATCACCATGCCAAAATGCGGTATGCCCCAAGCGTAGTTCGTTGTCCCGTCGATCGGATCAATCAATAACAGGGGCGCGTCAGGATCGGACGCGCCAACGGCGCCGAACTCTTCGCCTTCGATGCGCCATGATGGGAAGGCATCGGCAAGATCCTGGGCTATTGCCTTTTCGACATCGCGGTCAGCCGCGGTCTGGTAGTCGCGCGCTGCTTTTGAAACAACCTCCCCGGTTTCAAGCCGACGCAACCCGTCGCGAGCCAGTGGTGCGGCCCGTCGCAAAATCTCGGCAAAAATATCTGAGGTGCGGGCTGTCATGACGATGTTATTCTCCAAATGGGTCGACGTGAGCCTGTCGTGCCAGTGTAACATCAGCACATCGAGTGGAGAAAAATCTGCTGCTCGCAACTGATAGGACCGTGACGTGGGTCAGGATTTGACGTCGTCGCGTCTGCGAAACATGGCCGGGACTGAAGGGCCGGGGGAGCATGGCCGGCGGAGCACTAGGATCACGATATGATGTGATTGACCAAGGTTTGCCTTTTGGCTAGGGCTTTTGGTGACAGGGGTAAGCTCTCGTTCATTAACGTATCGTTCCGAAAGTCGGCTCTCTCACTGTTGCGAAAACTGTGTTTCAAGCGGTCGGCGCGAACTGTCTGGTCCGGTTCACCAAGAACACTTTCTTGCGGACACCACGCCTTTGGTCGGCGATGCCAAAATCATCGAACGCAAGCCTATCGCCACTTTCATCGAAACGCTACGTGCCCGAAATGCGATCCTGCTTTACCATTTTGATATTAATCGCAATGATGTAGGTGGCGCCAGGCGATCGAAGCGTGGTGACAAAAGACACAAGTTCAACACACTCTTTTTGCCCATGTTTTCTATGGCCACCTCCTTGCATGCGGCGACAAAGCGGTGACGGCGCGGGGCAGAGGGTATCGCTTCTTCCCTTGGGATCAGCAGACGCGCGCGGGTGTTTGTCACATGCCCGACATTCCCTTTTACATGAATGCATGCCCAGGCACGAAAAGGAGCACCGATCATGTCCATCACCCTGAATAACGTGAGAAAATCGTTTGCGTGCAAGGCTGCGGTTGATGGGATTACGGTGAGAACGTCAATGCAAAAGTGAGCCATGGAAGTGGCGTGATAATACTGCGGGCAACGTAAAATGTTGCCACTTTGGCCCTTTCTGTTTGGACCGACATTTCCCTCGCGGCGGATGGCAGTGCGGATTGCGACTACCATCGGGCCGGTGACGGCCACCTCGGTCAGCTGGAGAACAAGCAATGGGACGAAGACGCTCTCAACAAGTTCCACACCGGGCTGGCGCTGGATGTGGACATGTTCATGTACAAGCTGAAGGAACATTTCCCCGCTTCAATTGCAGACGAATTCTTGGCTTGACTGAGCTACTCCCCAACTCTTGGACAGATTTCCGGGTTTGTTTAAGCTACTGCCTGCACCTGCTGATCGGTTTGGATTGCATTGAAGTAGGCCACGGCGGGCGGCTGTCCGCCATGGGCAGTGTGAGGGCGTTGGT